>JACCDQ011320441.1_pt1 | contig 52348 bp, 101 predicted proteins | sample 7446031 | NCBI WGS metagenome assembly JACCDQ01 (sample SAMN15323442, study PRJNA562643) | freshwater metagenome | isolation source: river surface water | place: USA:Blue River Watershed | collected 2017-08-17
CCATACAAGGCAACAGCCTTTACCACTCACGGCCACTATGGCTCGACATTCTTTGATTCCATGGGATCAGCTTCAATCGAAATCAATGTATGTGATGAATGCTTAAAGAAAGCTGTTGCAAAACAACAGATTTTATACTATAAGCATAATAGGCCAACGCCAGAATTATATGATGAGAGTCAACATGGCTAAGAAGAAAGATCTTCCTAACAAGCATTACGTCCAAAAAACACGAGAAGAGCTTCGGCGCTTGCAGCATTGGTTTGCTGGGTTTAAAGCGGCTGGTGGACAATTACCACCTAGTATGTCTGTAGGTAATATCGCTCTTATGGATCCACTCCATAAAGCCATTCGACTAATTGATGAACATATTGAGACAAGTGATGGATAAAGAAAAGCTTAAAGCAGAGTCAAAGAAGTGGGGCAAGCGCGCAGCTTTCTTTGCTGTATTCGGTGTGACTGGAACTGTTGCACTTCTTGCGTATAACCTATATCGTGTATCTAAGGGTCTCGACGAGATCGATTGGGATAACATCAAGCTGTAAGGTGCTGTGATGGAAGCTGTTCTTTTTGTTTTGTTCTTTACACTGGTACCTATACTTGCGTTTGCATGGCTGATATATGCTATCAAGCGGAAGCCGAAAAATCAGGCAGCCGAACCAGAACCAGAAGTCAAGCAAGAAAGTGACATGCTCCATGGTCACGATCTAAACAAGTGGCATTACCTCGGCTATGTCGAACTTAAGCTTGATAGCACAGAGTATCCTACATTTCTGTTTGCTAATAAGAATGACTTAAACAAGCGTTCTTATAAGATTACCAATGATACACATGGCTACTGTCGCAAGAATCACTCATATGTAACTAAGTATCTCGATACGTGGACTAAAGGTGAGTATGAGCTTTATACTCTCGTAAGGTGTTCTCCATCTCGCTGGCTAAAAGAGTATATGCTAGCAACGTATAAGTGTGAATGGGACAGCAAGACAAATTGGTGGAAGTCTACTGATAGTGCAAAGTATACAGCCGCTCAGAAGAAGCAGACTAAGACGCCTCCCAAAGAAGATGCTCAAAAGGATCCTGTAGTCATTCAGGTAGAGTTTGGAAAGAAAAATGAAGATTAATATCGGTCCTTATAAGTCTGATTTGATTCCAGTTCGTCGCTGGGAGCGCTCATATGAGATGCTGCGTTCTGATAAGTTCTATCTTGATGAGAAAGACTATACGTGGTACGATAAAATCGTAATGGGTTTCTTCGATAAGCTCTCTGATCTCGTGCTTCCTATCAATCGATGGGCAAATCGCCGTAAGCGTAAGGTAAAGGTGCATGTCGATGGATATGATGTTTGGGGAGCTGACCATACACTTGCGATGATCATTGCACCTACGCTAAAGAAGCTTAAGGAAGTGCAGCACGGATACCCTCATGTTGATAATGAGGATGTTCCAGAAGAGCTACGCTTCGTTATGACTGACGAAGAGAAGGCTAACTGGGACGGTACAGTTGATTCTAAGCATGAAGCTCGTTGGAACTATGTGCTTGATGAGATGATTTGGGCATTTGAACAGCATGCTGATCCATACGATAACGATGCGCAGTTTCACCATAACTCTGATCAGCTTGAAATGGTCTTCACTAAGGTCGAAGGTATGCCAGCTAGCACTATGAGTTTCAATTACCAGAAAGATCCTACCAAGCCTGCGTATTGGGTTGATAGGGAAGGTAAGGAAGCTCATCATGCTCGTATGAGGAATGGTGTGCGGCTCTTTGCTAAGTACTACGAAGCGCTTTGGGATTAATATTATGAGTGATTTTAAACGTGAATGGCGTTATATTGTAGTAAAGAGAAAACATATAACAGCTGAACAAGAGATTGAGCTTATCAAGCTTATTGACAGTTTTAATTTACCTAACTTAAAAGCTGCGGTCGTTGAGTCTGATTGGCCTGAATATGAAACAGTTTGGAATATGATTGAGGATAGATGCAATGGCTGAGATTATTAAAGCACCGCGGGAAGTACCTTATCTAGAACGTAATAAGAAGTCAATCTTCTTAGCTGGTTCCATCGATATGGGTAATGCTGTTGATTGGCAGACTCGAGTATCAGAGATGCTTTCCCCATACGATGTTGTTATTCTCAATCCTCGTCGCGACGATTGGGACTCATCATGGGTGCAGGATATCTCTAACCCTCAGTTCAAGGAACAGGTTACTTGGGAGCTCGAACATCTCGAGTCATGTGATCTAATCATCATGTATTTTGATCCTTCAGGTCCTGCGCCAATTTCATTGCTTGAGCTCGGGCTTTTTGGTCTACCTTCAAATGAAGATATGATTGTATGCTGTCCAGAAGGATATTGGCGTCGTGGTAATGTGCAGATCGTTTGCGATCGATATAATATTCCTTTAGTCGATACTATTGATGAGCTTATGGCCAATGTAGATGCATGGTGTATGGAAAATGCGTGAAGAACTAGATAAGAAGCTCTGCGAGAAGTATCCTCTGATCTTCCGCGATCGTAATGGGGATATGCACGAAACTTGCATGTGCTGGGGAATGTGTTGCGGTGATGGTTGGTATAACATTCTCGATAAAATGTGCAGCCGCATTCAAGGCCATATTGACCACTCTCATACGCAAATTGAATGGGCACATAAGTGGAATGCACGTGTAAATGATCCGAACCACGAATGGACAGCCTTTGTCGCAAGAGAGGAAAGACCAATTCCGGAACCGGTTGAACAAGTCGTTGCTATTCAGGTCAAGGAAAAGTTCGGTGGTCTACGTTTCTATTATAATGGCGGCGATGAGTATATTCGCGGCGTAGTTGATATGGCTGAAGAGATGTCATATGTTACTTGCGAGCAGTGTGGCGCACCTGGTAAGTCACGAGGTGGTGGATGGGTTCGCACACTTTGTAATGATCATGCAATGGAGAGTGGATATGGTACAGAAGATGATGAAGCTTATCTCTAACGCGCGTATGGCTGCTGTTCGCGCTCAATCGCAGTGGTTTAAGGACTACTGGAATGGTGTCGCAGATCATTTAGAAACAGAAATGAGATCGAAGTATGGCTAAGGGGTATACACGCAAGTCAAAGTCAAGCTGCGGTGTACGTAAGACTACAACGTTCAACTATGGCACCGGTAAGACAACCAAGTCATCCAGCAGCAAGACTTCAAAGACAACTCGTCGCACAACTTCAACGACTAGCGGCAAGCGTACAAAGATTACTACCACCACAAAGCTAGGTAGTCGTACTATACGCGAGTCGCATTATTCCGGCCTACAAAAACCAAAGAAGCCGAGAAAAAAGTAGTTGCTTTTCAATAGTTAAGCACTATATTAAGACTTACAGGTAGTCTCTAAATACCTGATTTGTTAAACAACTTGGAGAATAAAATATGAAGACATTCGTAATGGCTGCAGCTGCAGCTCTAGCCCTCGCTGCTACCCCTGCAATGGCAAACGACTTCACTGGCGTTCGCGCAGAAGTAACTGCTGGGCTTGACGATGTTACTGGTGGAGTTGATCCAACAGAAGTAACTTACGGCGCAGGCATCGGTGTTGATGCTGAGCTTTACAATAACGTAGTTGTTGGTGTTGAAGCAACACTGGACAACGTTTTTGATCGCCGTAATGTCGGTGCATCTGCACGCGTTGGTTATGTACTAGCTGATACCGTACTTGTTTACGGTAAGGTTGGCTATGCTAACTGGAAGCAGACTACTACACGCGAGCTAGAAGGTCTCCGCCTAGGCGGTGGTGTTGAAGCCAACCTTTATGGTCCTGTCTATGGTAAGGTTGAATATCGCTATACCGATTTCAATCGTGGCGTTGGCCAGCATGGCGGTCTAGTTGGTCTAGGCGTACGCTTCTAATTTAATTAGAACCTAAATCTTAATCCTCGGTGACTTCGGTTGCCGAGGATTTTTTTGACTTTTTCGGTTGCCTTATTTTCAAAATGCGCCTATTGTAAGATATAGGATGAAGAGAAGGAAGATTGAGATGGAAATGGCAATGATCGTTCTGAAGAACACTCCTAAGGGCTTCAAGCTTATGCCGGTTGCCGAAGTTAAGGACGGTAAGGGTCTTATGCTTCGTAACGGTCACCCCCTCGCCCGCCGTGCGCAGGAACTCATGGACTTCCTCATCGTTGAAGCTAAGCTGAATGGCATCTACAACACCAACATTAAGACGCTCTTCGAACTTCTGCAGAAGAAGTATGGTGCTGGCTTTTTTGATGACTGCAAGGTTCTGAGCCAGACTGCTGAAGCGCCGCTTCGTCTTCTGATTAAGGGCTAATTTCAGTTGCACTTATTCTCAAAATAACATATAAGAAGATATAGAGTGAAAGGAAATAGAATGTCTAAGTCTGCTACCGCCGCTTTCTTCATCAGCGAACTCCGTTACGACAACGCTGCTCGTAAGGATATCATCGACGCTCTCGTCGATACTCTCGCTGTTACCAAGGCTAACGCTGCCGCTTACATCTACAACTTTGACAAGAAGGCTCGCTAAGATGACCTACGATGAATTCGATGATCGTTATACAAACGACTTTGCGCTGTTCGAAGCGCATATGGAATACATCATGGAAAATTGCCATGGTGAGCGTATCATCTGTGATGGTGATACTCTGATCGAAGCTGCAGAAGAAGGATATCTTTACGAAGATTTTCGTGACGATTATCTTACTCGTACGTTTCAGTGGGAGCCTCAATTCTAAGGCTTGTTCTTTATCACTATAATCGATTGGAAATGCCGTGACTGTGCTCATTCTAACTGAAACTATGGCTCAGAATTATGTCGCTCTTCAGAACTTTTTGAACGGATTTGAGCCAGGTCGTAAGAGCCAGAACGGTGGTAATTACACCAAGAGTGCTAAGCGTAAGGCTCGGAAGGTCGAAAAGATTGATGCCCAGGGTGGCTGCTGTATGGACTGCTCCATGAAGTTTCCTTTCGATGGTCAGCGTTACCAAAAAGCTACCGTTGATCATGTGATCCCGTATCGCTATGGTTCTAATCTGGATCACAACTCCGAGTTCGTCTGCGACCCATGCAACCAGCGCCGTGAATTTAACCGTATGGAAGTCATCATGAACTATTTTGGAACAATCAGTTGATTGTTTTTCCAAAAGACGTTATAAGAAGATATCAAGAGAGGGGCTCGAGTGGTCTTTCGTAAATTGGCAGGCGCCTAAGTGGACTGCCCCTCTCTTGATTTGGAGATTAATATGAAACTGTCTAAGGCTCAGAAAGAATACATCAAGGCAGAACGTGCTAAGATGGATCAGCGCTTTAAGGATCTCAAGTCCTTCGGCGATGACCTCTATAAGAGTGCAGAACTATCTGCTGAGCTCGGGCGGATTCATTATCGTCGCGGCCTCTTCAATTTTATGATTGAACTCCACAACGTCGAAGTAGATGCTGAGAAGGCTTCGCTTGAAGCTCTCAAGGATGAAGTCGAAAAGGAAATGGCAAAGTGAATTACGAATTCCCCCTCATCAATAACATTTCTGATGTGCTGCCTGCTATTGAAGGTCGTGACGAATTCGTTGTGGCTGAGAAGGAAGGCTACACAGTCATCAACTACAACGTGATGATGGCTGATACATTTCCTGATATCGTGGATGATCTTGGCGGTTGGAATATAACTGCTGATAAGGCTAATGAAATTGCTGCAATCCGTCGTGAACTGCGTGGTATCATCTTCGACTCGTTGACTGGTGACATCATTCGTCGCCCGTTCCACAAGTTCTTCAATGTGAACGAACGTGACGAGACTCAGGATCACCGTATCGATCTGTCGCAGCCTCATGCTATCCTTGAGAAGCTCGATGGTTCCATGATCGCTCCGTTCATTGTGAATGGCGAGATGATCTGGGGTACGAAGATGGGTGCTACTGATGTGGCAAAGCCTGTCGAGGAGTTCGTCAAGAACAATCCTCATTACTTGAGCTTTGCTAATTGGATGCTCTCAATGAACCTAACTCCTATCTTCGAATGGTGCTCGCGTAAGCAGCGCATTGTTCTGGATTACAAGGAAGATCAGCTTATCCTGACCGCCATTCGTCATCTACATGATGGACATTATGTCAATCGTGAATCGATGATTGGCTTTGCGGAAGACGGTGGCAATATCCCTGTCGTCCGTGCTTTCGATCCGCAGACTGACATGAAGGCTTTCCTCGAATACGTCCGTGATCTCGAGGACCTCGAGGGCTTTGTGGTTCGTTTCGATGATGGTCATATGCTGAAGCTGAAGTGCCACTGGTACATTCAGATCCATAAGGCGAAGGAAGCTATCCTCCAGGATCGCAACATCGTTGAACTGATTCTGGAGGAGCATCTGGACGACGTAAAGGCTCATCTACCTGCAGAGGATCGTGATCGCCTGACTCAGTTTGAGAGCGATGTGAATAGAGGTGTGAGGGATATCGTCAATCGGGTTGTAAATATTCTTCATGGTTTGTCCGTGACAGGTACTGATCGTAAGACTTTTGCACTGGATATTGCACCTGAGTTTGATAACTTCATTCGTCCCATTCTGTTCAAGAACTTTGATCTAGCGCCTCTTGATGCTAATGCGGTTATCAAAATTGCTGCTGATGTTCGCAACACGATTCGTAACAACCTTGGTCGTACGGCTAAGTATGAAGCGATCCGCAATTCGTGGTTCCCTGGAATTCAGTTCAATGATTCCTAACTCTGTGGAAGGAATGATCGACTATCTTGCGGCGAGGGGCGAGTTCTCTCTCCGCAAGTTTCCTGACGGTAAATGGCACGCATCGATCGAAATTCCAGCTCCTAAAGGGTGCACAGCTAAAGTAGCATCTGATTTCAAGCATGCCACACACTATGACGCTCTACGATGCGTGATTGAACGGCTCGATGGTCTACGGACAATTGTTGCAAGCGATATCAAAAATATTCGTTAATGTGAAAGATATATCATGAAAGAACGTATTCTAGTTAACTTTGGTGGACAACACGGCCTCAAGCAGTGCTTCGTTGCTGGCGGCGCTATTACATCGCTTTACACCAATAAGCCAATCAACGACTGGGATCTCTATCCTAAGTCGCTACAGGCTCGAGAAGACACTATTCGGTGGCTGTTCGAAAGCGGTTACTGGTGCTCGTTTGCTTCATCGCGCGCGCTGACGTTTGTTCGTAACTCGCGTGACATCATGGATGCTCAGCCTGAGCAGGTTCAGGTGATGATCTTCGATACGTTCGAAACGGCTGACAAGATCTTCGACCTGTTTGACTTTACTGTCTGCATGGGTGCATTTGATTTCGATACTGAGAAGTTTGTGCTTCACGAGAAGTTCCTGCTACACTGCTCACAGCGCTTTATTCAGTTCAATCCGAATACACGCTTCCCATATGCATCAGCCTGGCGTATTCGTAAGTACGAAGAGCGGGGGTATACTATCGGTAAGATGGAATACTTCAAGATTCTGCTTGCATGTCAGAATATGCCTATTACGAGCTGGGATGAGCTACGCGATCAGATTGGTGGCGTTTACGGTGAGTCTATGGATATTCCGGAAGACGAACCATATTCACTTGAACGCGCTTTCGAAGTTATCGCATCGATGAAGCCTGGTAAGAGCAGTGAAGGTTTCAGCTCAGTTGAAGAAGCTATTGCATGTACATCAGGTCGTGAGATTCCTTACTACTACGATGAAGACCGTATTGGTAATAAGTACTTCGCCAAGCTGTTTGATGATGACGATGAGTGGTACAATATTGGTTCAAAGCCTCTCAATGGTAAGCTCGTTGGTGTAAAGGATGTATTCCCTGATCTAATCTTCTATAAGAAGGTTCTGGTAGATGAAGCTGTCGGATACAGGTCAATGTATAAGAGTACCTTCATCTACAAGCTCGGGGAAGAAGTCTCTTCAGGCGATCCTTACATCTACAGCTATCCTACGGTAACCGCTGCTAAGAATCACTACCACTATGCAGGATCTGGTAAGCAGTGCGCTGTTCTAACTCTCCAGGCTGAGAGTGAAGCTGACGTGGTATTCGATATCAAGCATCCACGACTGAAGAAGTGTAAGGTCATTTCAGCTGAAATTATCAGTTGATCTTTTTCTCATAAGACCCTATAAGAAGATATAGGGAATGGAGATTGACATGGAAATGCTCGGCAACATCAATATCGAAGAACTCGAAACTCTCAAGCGCAAGCTCGCGGGTTGTGGTTATCCTATCACGAACGATGCGCTTGATATGATTAAGAAGCTCGAGAACACCATCGTCACGATGACGCTCAATCACAACCATTATGTCAATTGGGTAGTTGAGCAGATGCAGTGTCTCGAAAAGCGTAACAGTGATCTGAGCTGGGCAGTACATCCTGATACGAGCGGTGGCGCTTTCACGCAGGATGAAATCGATCGCAGCCGCAATGGAGGTTGGTAATGAGCAAAGGTAAGTATAGTCCGTCTCTGACCCGGGATGATGTTAATCGTCCTTACTCTGACTACATCTACAACGCTGATAAGCAGATTCCGCCGAACTGGACTCTTGAAATGAAAGAGGATGGTGAAGAGTACGACTGCCGCCTCTACTACGGTGGCTACGATGAAAACGGATATGACAGCTATGGTTATAGTGCCTTTGATGTCAACGGTAACTACATCGGGATCGGTGAAGGTATCGATCGCTGGGGATATACCGAATGGGATTATCTTGAAATGAGCGATGATGAGTTCAATTCTGTTTGTCTTTACGGAGGTTGGTAATGAGCAACCGATCACGCTTTCTCTTCGGTATGGCATGCGGCGCCTGGTTGAATATTTGGCCGGCCGCCGCAGGACATTGGGGTCCGTTTGTTTTTGCATACATTTTGGTGTTTATCAGTCTCTGGTCTGTTTCGATCGTTGACTATGGTTCGAGGAATGAAAAGTGACTACTATTTACGATACCGAAGCATTCGACGCTCTTGAAGAGTATGGCTATGTTTCTGAGATGGTTGAAATCATTCGCCATAAGGATAGTATTATTACGCGTCCTGCTTTCGATCTCGAAACGTGTCGTTCTTGCGGGTATGAGCGTGGTACAAAGCTTCGTTTCAACGATAATGGTGGATACGAAGCACAACGTGAGCATGCTCGGAAAGTTATCGGAGAGCGGATCGTAACTGTTGATTGGTGTCATGTTGACAGCTGGTTATCGTATTACGCTTTCCAAGAAATCGATGGTGCCTGGAACACTGTAATGTTTGAAAAGGTTGATTGATATGGACATTTACATTCTCGTCGGGCCGCCAGCAGCTGGTAAGTCTACTTGGACTGAAAAGGAATTCCAGGGGGAATGCTCTGTGATTTCGACTGACAACATCATCCAGGCTGTGGCTGACGATGAGGGTAAGACTTACAATGAGGTCTTTTCAAAGTACATGAAGGTCGCTGAGCAGATGATGTGGCAGGAATTCGATGCTGTCGTGACTAACCGCTGCTACCCTATTGTCATCGATCGTACCAATATGAATCGCAAGTCGCGTGCTCGATTCTTCGAACGGCTGAAGAACTTCCATAAGGGACATCCTTATAAGCTCCATGCTGTTGTCTTCCCTAAACCGGATGATGAAGAGCATGAGCGTCGCTTGAATTCTCGTCCAGGGAAGACTATTCCTCATGAGGTTATCAATGGCATGCTGGCTTCGTTTCAGATGCCTACGGTTGATGAAGGCTTCGCGACGGTTACTGTTATCGAGCAGTAACTTTTTTCGAAAATAACAGTTGCGTTCTTTCTCTTCCGAGCCTATAAGAAGATATAGGATGAAGAAAAGGAAGAATGCAATGACCGCTTTTACCGACGCCAATATCCTCAAGGACGGTGAATACGTTTATTATGCTCCTCAGGGCATCATGACCCCCTGGAACGAACGTAAGTTCATCGCGCGCTTCAAGCATCGTGGTCCTGTCACCAAGGCTAAGTTCCTCAAGGTGCTGAAGAAGTATTACACGGTTGAAGATTATATGGCTAAGTACGAAGCCGGTCGCGCTCCTACTCAGATTTTCCAGGACGATGGTCACCTCACCTTCCACTACGGTGAGAATGGCGCTTCTAACTATTTCATCCTCGACGGTAAGGTCATTTAAGGAATAACTATGCAGATTTTTAACACGCTTTATAAGCGCACCTCGACCGGTGCTGTACAGATTTGGTTTATGGAAGTCGACGGTGATAAGTACCGCTCGACTTCCGGTCAGATCGATGGTAAGAAGACTACCACTCAATGGACCGTTGCTAAGCCTAAGAACGAAGGTAAGGCAAATGCTACCACTGGTGAACAGCAGGCCGTTGCTGAGGTAGAAGCTGAATATAAGAAGAAGCTTAAGCGTGACTATAAGGGCTCGCTTGATGCTATCGATACAATCGAACGCTTTAAGCCTATGCTGGCTGATAAGTGGGGCGATCGTAAGGCTAAGGTCAAGGAAACGTATGTCCATATGCAGCCTAAGCTTGATGGAATTCGCTGTATTGCAAAGCTCGATGGTCTCTGGACTCGTAATGGCGAGCAGATTCTAGGCGCGCCGCATATCCATGAACAGCTTCAGCCGCTCTTCAATAAGATGCCTGAACTGATTCTCGACGGTGAGCTGTACAATCACGACTTCAAGGACGACTTCAACGCTATCGTTTCGTGTGTGAAGAAGACTAAGCCTACTGATGAAGATCTAAAGCTCTCTGCTGAGCGTATTCAGTACTGGGTATATGATATGCCGGCAGATAATCACTTCGCTGAGCGTACTAAGACACTGCAGAATATCATCGACTTTGGTCTGGAATCTGATAACGCAATCGTTATTACACAGACTATTGAAGTTCACAAGGATGACGTTGATAAGACCGCCGCTATCTATATTGAAGCTGGCTTTGAAGGTGCTATGGTACGTCTACCTGGTAAGTATGAAAATAAGCGTTCAAAGACGCTCCTGAAGTGGAAGGAATTCCAGGATGCAGAATTTCCTATCGTGGATATCCAGGAAGGTGATGGTAATCGATCCGGCATGGCGGCTCGTGTGGTTGTGTCTCTACCTGATGGCCGTAATTTTAGTTCAGGTATTATCGGAAACGTCGATTACTGCAAGCGACTTCTTAACGACCGTGAAAAGCATATCGGTAAGCTAGCTACGATTGTGTTCCAGCATTATACTCCTGATGGCGTTCCACGCTTTCCGAAGTTCAAAACAGTACGAGATTACGAGTAATATATGAGTAAAAGGTAATCTTTCTCTCTAATTGCACATAGTCTATTCTTATAAATATAGGATGGACTATAATGTAATTTTTAACATCATTGGTCAAGTCGGATTCCCCATCGCGGCAGCTATGCTCGGTGGGGTTTTCGTGTATCACATTTTGAAGTATATTCTTGATAGCGTTGTTGGTCAGCTAAAAGGACTGCAAGGTATTATCACTGCGTTGGATAATCGTGTTAAGACAATGAACCACGATATGATTCGTATTGATGCTACAATTAGTTCTGCTTTAGGCCTTCGACCTGATTTGGATAGAATCGCCCGAGCAGACGGAAAGAACGATGCTCGGAGAGATTAATTGGATCCAACATTAATAGTAGATTTGGTTAACAAGTACGGATTTCCAATAGTGGCTGCTGTTGGAATGGGTTACTTTGTGTACTTTATTTACAAGTACGTTACTACAGTACTTGCACCTCTCATCAAAGAGATTAACACGGTTCTAATTGCTTTAATCGATCGCATTCGCATGCTTGACAACGACCTCATTAGGTTAAATCAAAAAGTGAATGTCGTACTACAAATTAAGGAGGATCACAGTATCAAGAGAGATATAGATGACTGACAGCGTTTACTATGTCTATCATTATCTTCGCGAAGATGGTTCACCTTATTATGTTGGTAAGGGTAAAGGTCGACGTGCCTTCAAACCTCATAATGTACCTGTACCACCGGCGGATAGAATACGCTTTGTTGCAGTTGATCTTACAGAAGAACTAGCGCATCGTATTGAGAAAGAACATATATCTATATTAGGCCGTAAAAATAACGGTACAGGAATATTGCGCAACTTAACAGATGGCGGAGAAGGGACTTCCGGGTACAACCATAGCATTGAGACCAAAACCAAAATAAAGAATATCAAAATCGGCATCAAAAGAAAACCATTTAGTAGTGAACATATTGAGAATATGAGGTTCGCGCATGCTGATAGATCTGATGAAACAAGAAAGCGAATGAGTATTTCACGTAAGGGTAAATTAAAAACACCTGAGCATCGAGCTAAAATTAGTGAATCAAATAAGGGTAGAATAGTAAGCAACGATACACGTGAGAAAATTCGAAATGCTAACGTTGGAAAAAAGATGTCAGATGAAACTAAAGAAAAGTTACGGATGGCGGCTATCAAAAGACGGGAAGAAAAGAATGAACGTGCATTTAAAGATTGAACTCCTTAAAGTCTTTACCGTTGAATTCAGCATGACATCAGATGGTAAGGTCATTAAGAAGAAGGAAGAGAAGGTTGAAGAAGCTTCTAGTAAGCCTCTTGATGGTGGCTCTAAGTAGTCCAGCATCAGCTTCTGAGGTTGTATTTCAGTTTAAGAACCCATCATTCAGCGGCAATGGCGCTGGTGCACAATGGCTTACAATTGAAAACCAGGAGTTCAACCGCCGTAAAGCTATTCAAGATAAGATTGAAGCAGATTTAAAAACAAAAGCTACTGAGCAGAAAAATTCTATTCTGAATCGCTTCATGAATAACTTACAGTCACGCATATACTCACAACTTGCATCACAGCTAACAGAAAATCTATTTTCAGGCGAAAGTTCAACTGGTACATTTGAACTTGATGGTAATACCATTCAGTATGAAAAAACCGTTGATAGTGTCAAGCTACGCATTACAGACGTAGATAATAACGTAACTGAGATAGAAGTGCCGCTATCAGGGTTTAGTTTCTAATGAAGATAGCAGCGGTTGTATTATCACTTTTATTAGCTGGATGCACGACACTCACAACACCCAGGCCAATCGAAGCTGGTGAACAGCCTAAGATAGAGGGTGTCAGATTTACAGATCTCAAAGAGCTCAATAGCCCCTATCGCAAGCCGGTTGTAGCTGTTTATGATTTCCCCGATCTAACAGGGCAGCGCAGAGATAAGGAAAATATCTCTAGCTTATCTACTGCAGTTACTCAAGGGTCAACAGCTCTTTTAATTGACGCGTTGAAAAACGCTGGTAATGGCAGCTGGTTCACAGTTGTAGAACGTAACAGAGTTGACGATTTGGCCAAAGAGCGTCAAATCGTCAGACAGACAAGAGATGAATACCTCGGCGACGAAGCAAACAAACTTAAACCTATGCTGTTTGCTGGAATAATTTTGCAAGGGGGTATTATTGGATACGATTCGAATATTGTATCAGGTGGCGTTGGTGCTAGGTACCTAGGCATTGGCGGTGACACTCAGTATAGAAAAGATCAAGTAACCGTAGCCTTGAGAGCAGTTTCAACTGAGACAGGCGAGGTTATTATGAATGTACAAGTATCAAAGACAATCCTATCTGTTGGTAGTAGCATGTCTTTGTTTAAGTTTGTTGATGTAGGTACGAAACTTGTTGAGGGTGAAGCTGGTATGACTGAGAACGAAGCTAATACAATGGCAGTTAAAATAGCTATTGAAGCAGCTGTCGTCGAACTTATTAAACAAGGAATACAAAGAGGGTACTGGAGATACAAATGAAAATAATCAAGAGTTCAATCTTGGTTATGGCTCTGATGACAACTACATTAACATACGGGCAATCTACAACCAACTCAATTTATATTGATCAGGTTGGCGATGCTTCGAATATTACAATTATACAAGAAGGCCAGGGTAACGAAATCGGTAACAGAACAACTGATACACCGATGAATCTCCAAGGCGATGGGCAAGTAGTTAATATTAACATGGACGGAAGTTCAAATAAGATTAACGGTGATATTAAGCAATCAGATGGTTCAACGACAAACGTAACGATATCTGGCGACTCAAACGTTATCGATTTTGATGTCGGTAACGCAGCTGATACTGGAGGTTCGACATCAACCTTAGCTATTTCTGGTTCTTCAAACCAAATGCAGTTTAACCAAGGTAAAGTTTCGTCAGCAACGAACTTCACTCAGGCGTTTACATTAGCAGGTGACCTTAACACTGTCACGCAGAATGTTGAAGCAAATGATGTTGAAAATACCTTTATGGTATCTGGCGATTCAAACGTAATCAACACTACACAGAATGGTTACGCTGGTAAGAATATTGACATGACTCTAACCGGTAGTCAAAATACGGTTAATGTCAATCAGACGAGCACATTGAATGTCGATTCTATTAAGCTTAATTCGACCTCTTCTGGCAGCACTATTAATATTAATCAGTGCAGCGCCGGCGGTTGCTAATATTGGGAATATTGCCGAATTAAAAGGCAAATCAGACGTGGTGCGAAAAGCTAGACCTATAGCATCAGCACCACGTCTTCCTATTGAATCTATGGACACGGTTAGAACAGGTTCTGGCCGTGTTAAAATTGTGTTTGTAGATCAGTCTACAGTCAATATCACAGAACAATCCAAGCTCGTCATAGACACCTTTGTCTTTGATCCTAATCCAAAAAAATCCAAGATGGCTTTAAAATTTGCTAGCGGAACTATACGCTTCGCTACAGGTAAAGGAATGCCAAAGGGTAACATAAATTTAAGAACGCCATCAGCTACAATCGCTGTTAGAGGCACAGATTTTACATCAACAGTCGATGATTTCGGCAAGTCACTTATTATCCTACTACCTGAGCCAGATGGTTCCGTGGGTGAGATTACAGTTACTAACGCTGCTGGTACGGTTATACTTAATAGAGCTTTTCAGGCAACGATTGTTGCGACGTTTGATTCAGCTCCTACAAAGCCTGTCATTTTAAATCTAACGCTTGATATGATCGATAATATGATGATTGTATCACCTCCGCCTGAAAAGGAAGAAGTAGGTGAAGGTAGTGATTCACGCGCTAACATTCTTGATCTATCTGAGCTTGATATTGATTATCTTAAAAACACCGATCTTGAAAACGACGCATTAGAGGTTGATTATCTCGCTAACGTTACTTTTGATGCAAATCTATTTGAAGATTTTCTCTCTAATGATAGTTTGAGAACAAACAATGATGAGAAAGATGGTGTACGCTTAACAGGTACCACGTTCGGGTACAATGATCAAACACAGATAAATACCCTGTTAACAGAAGATTCTATACGTGTTCTTAGAGGTGTCAATAACATCACAGAGATCATAACTCCTAAATTACAAAACACAATTATAGATCTAACTGATAGCGGTAAGCAAAACATAATAACAATTAATAACGATGGTGGGAGTAGGATCATTGTCAAGCAAAGCAATTAAGTCTATTATTCTCTCACCATGGCTTGCTCTACTTACGTTCGCGCTTCTATGCAGCGTAAAGATATCAGATCCAAGATTCGTCGAATCGATGCGATTAAACTTTTACGATCAGCTTATGCTCGAAGATAAGCCTACAGTCAGTAATGAAATTGTACTTCTAAACATCTCAGAAAAGACTCTCGAGAAGTATGGACAGTATCCTTTTTCACGCGACATATACGCAAAAATATACGCTGACGCCTATAATAATGGCGCAGCGTTAGTGGGTACAACAATTCTGATGCCAGAAGCAGATCGCTTCGGCGGTGATCCTGTTCTATCAGATCTTATGTCTCAGGCTCCTTTAGTACTATCACAGACAGTTTCAGCTGATTGCACTCGTAATAACACCGCTACGAAAAGAACAGGGGTAGCTGTTATAGGTGATGGTAAAGCTACCAACTTCCTACCTAACTACCCCTGTGTATTGGATAACGTGGCTACGCTACAAGATCAATCCCAAGGCGTTGGCGTAACATCGACGCTACCTGAAATCGATGGTGTCGTCCGTAGAGTTCCTCTACTTGCGATGTCGAAGGGCGAGTACTACCCCGCATTTGCTCTTGAAATGCTTCGCGTAGCTGCAGGTGACCCGTCGTACCAGGCGAAAATAAACGAGACTGGGGTTGAGGCTGTTCGTGTACCCCAGTCCGATACAGTGAAGACTGATGAGTATGGTCGAGTGTTTGTAAACTGGAATAAGACTTTCCAGCAATACGACGTTGGAAGCCCTCTACCCGATCTCCAAGGTAGGATTGTAATAGTAGGTGTAACCGCCGCAGGAATTCAGAATCCTGTTCCGACTCCTGTTGGTGCTCAATCACCCCAATATATTCAAGCCGCGCTTTTGCAGACGCTACTTGACGGCCAATCTGTGACGATTCCGTATTGGATACCGGTCGCAGAATGGGCAGGTTTCGTACTTCTCGGCCTTCTGGTGATTGGTCTTGCACGTGTACGTTACTCCTTCGTTTGGACTGCTTTACTCGTTGCAGGTAGCGCTAGCGCACCATTCTATGTCTTAGACAACTACAACATACTCATTGACAGTACGTTTATCATCGCCACATTAGTGATTATATACTTACACGTGACATTAATCAACTACTTAAATGAGTATCTGCAGAAAATGCAGATTAAAAAGCAGTTCGGTACGTATCTATCCCCTGATCTCGTTGCACAGCTACAGAAGCAGCCTGATCTTCTTAAGCTTGGTGGTACAGAGCAAGAACTGTCCATCATGTTTACAGACGTACGTGGCTTCACAGCGATCTCTGAGCATTATGGAAAAGACGTTCAGGGCTTGACTTCTATCATGAATCGCTATATGACTGCTATGACAAAAGCTATTCTTGAAAACAAAGGTACACTCGACAAATATATTGGTGACGCACAGATGGCATTCTGGAACGCGCCGCTGGATAATCCACAGCATGCACTTGACGCTGTACGTACAGCTTTCCAGATGCTTAAAGCTCTAGAGGAGTTTAATAATGAAGTCACTAAGGAAGGCGTCCCAGCTTTTGGAATGGGCCTTGGTATTAACACTGCCACTGTTGTGGTTGGCAATATGGGTTCTGATCAGCGTTTCGATTATACTTGCCTCGGCGACGGCGTTAATCTGGCTAGTCGTCTCGAAGGTCAATCCAAACCTTATGGAGTTAAACTCATACTCGGGCCCGAGACAGCGAACATGGTTAGGGATGTATATCAAGTAATCGAGCTTGATTCCATCGCTGTAAAGGGTAAGTCTGAACCAGCGAATATCTATACAGTTCGTGAAAAGAAAGATACGGCTGCTGAGAAGGCTCATAACATGTTCATGGCACTCTATCGTCAGGGTGAATGGAACAGAGCTCGTGGGATGGCGCTAGCTATGAAACCTCTTTGGAACGGTGAGCTGGAAGCATACTATGAGATGATGTTCCAACGTATGGTCGGTCAGAATCCTCCAAAGAACTGGGATGGTGTTTACCGCGCTACCTCTAAGTAATTGATTTCCTTATAAAACAAAGTAGTTGATTCAGTCAGCTTTTGAGCTTATAAGCAGGTATCAATGAAGGGTTATCTATGCGGATTTCTGTTGAAGGTTTTACGAAGAAGCAGACTGAAGAGCTGTACGAAGCGACTGAGATATTTGCTAATGCGCTTATGGATCCGCGCATGGTTAAGAACCTTATCATTGATATTGAACGTAATCGCAAACTCGACGTTATGGGCGAGGTTGCTAACGAAGACGATACGAAGAATCCTCGTTGGTTTACTATCACGCTCCGGGGCGCGCAAGATGACGATGATCTCGTTAAGACACTCGCGCACGAGATGGTTCACGTTAAGCAATACGCTAAGAATGAACTCTCAAAGCAGATGCGTGTAACTCGCGGTCTCGGCTTTCGACTAGCTACTAAGTGGCAGGGTGAATTCTGGAAGCCTAAATCTAAGGAAGATCCGTATTGGGACTCACCTTGGGAGATCGAGGCTTATGGACGCGAAGTAGGGCTTTATCATAAGTGGGTCAATCATTGGAATAAGAAACAGGAAGTATCGAAATGACAGCAGATGAAACCATCGAGAAGATTCAGCACGAACTGAGACAGATCTGCCGAGCGAATATGGATCTGCATGATAGTATGTGGGATCACCTACGTAACATTCAATGGGCAATCAACGATTATCGCAATCGCGAATTCAAAGAATCTGAGCCTGATCCTTTTTCATAAAAACTAGTTGCATTAAATCCTCTCCGAGCCTATAAGAAGATATAAGGAATGGAGATAGCAATGACTGAGTTGCAAAAGACTAACATCTTTAACATGGGATTGCTCTCTGCAGCTATTATCGGTTATGCTGTGGTTAAGAGTGATGCACTCGCTCTTATCTTCCTCTCGTTCCCTGCTTTGATTGCAGTTGTTAACTGGAAGGATCTTTGATCATGCGTCAGTATATCATCAAGCAGCTTCACGTACGCGTTATGAACGCAGACGAAACTGCCAACCTCGAATATCCTGTTTGGAAGCGTCGTACTGTAATGGTCGGCGCATTCGTTGCTCTGCGTATGTGGAGTCTGGTTTCGCTCGCTATGATTCCTTTTGTGATCCTCTTTGCAATAGGTCTCTACACGTTCGAAGCGATCAAGAAGATTCTCGTTGAATCGTTTGTTTACGTAGGCCGCGATACTCTCGGCGCTAACTATCGCAATCTGATCGCTGACATTCGTGGCCTCCGTAACATCTGGAATGGCGAATACGGCCGCGGCAAGCTCCTTCCGGAACGTCCGGAAATGCGCGTTAAGAACCCGGCTGGCAAGCCGACACGGATTCCTGGCTAATGCATCGTTTCGGTCGAAAGAAAGTTCTTTGGCTCTGCGGCAAAATCAATCGTGGAGAATATAAAGATCCCGCTCGTCTTATCCATCAGTTCGTAAAAGAAGATCGAATTGACGGTAATCAATTTGCTATGCTCGTGTATAGCATCACACATCCTATTGATACATACTTTAAAGAGATTTGATAATGATTAAGTTCCCATCGATTGACCAATTTCGCAATGTGATTCGTCACGTCAAGACTCATGCACAGTACGCTGGCAAGGATGAGAATGGCGATGCGATCTTCGATCAGTCTAAGCCCATTCCTACGCTCAAGTTCCGTGGTACGGTAAAGCTCCATGGTACGAACGCTGGCATCGTGTATGATGTTGCCACTGAAAGCTTAACATATCAGTCTCGTGAACGTGAGCTCTCTCTAACTTCTGATAACGCTGGCTTTATGCTTGCTCAGATGAAAAATGAGCATCTGTGGCGTAATTTCTTTGACACCATGTATCACCCTCACATTGCTAAAATTGCTGTGTTCGGTGAATGGTGCGGTAAGGGAATTCAGAAGGGTGTAGCTGTTAGCGAACTTGAAAAGATGTTTGTCATCTTCGCGGTGAAGTTCATCTTCATCGACGGTACATCTGCATGGGCTGATCCTTTAGATCCAGGTGAATCAGCGTTTACTTCAATTCCTAATGTGTATGATATTGAAGAATTCCCTATGTGGGAAATCGATATCGACTTCAACCACCCCGAACTCGCTCAGAATAAGATGATCGAGATCACCGAAGAAGTAGAAAAGGAATGTCCGGTTGGAAAGCATTTTGGAGTCTCAGGTATCGGCGAAGGTGTTGTATGGACATGTGTGTCCGACGGTTGGAACGACTCCGGCACTTGGTTTAAGGTCAAGGGTGAAGCTCACGCAAAAGGAACTTCAATCGAAGGGTTGACTCTTTCCGCTAATGATCGGATGAAAGTTATTAACTTCTGTCTTGAGAACGGAATCAAAGAATTTGATTACTATTTTTCGGAATAAAATCAAATCCGTTTCTATATTCTTTGCATAATTTGTTAATCTGATAGCGAGATAGTTTTTCAATATTCATCTCGCTATCAGATGCTTGTTGTGGTGAATCAAACTCACCGTATGGTGTTTTAAAGGTGCCGGTAGACAGACTCTTTCTATGATTATTAATATGAGAATCTGTTTTTGGCCTAGATACCCCTGACCACATATCACTCAATCTTTTTAGACCATCTTCTGAAATATCACATCTTCCTGTTCTTGTTTTTGACATATGTTTTCTGAGTTGAATTCCTTTTTCAGCTTGCATCATTTCTTTTCTAGCAATAGACATACGTAGTTTAGTTTCTGGTGATTTCATAGGATTGTTTATCTTCATTGCTAGACTATTAGCAATTTTGCATTTCTCAAACATTCTAGATGAAATTGATCGTTTATTGTCTTTACTAACTGATGACATGCGGTAGAAAGCTTTAAGCATGGATGATTTCTGGATATCGTTTGTGTAAATCTTAGATAACATAAGATGAGCAATATAATGTTGGCGGCATGTCAAATTAGCCTGATTCCAAGGATGTTCGACAAATGATTGATATTGAGGGAAAAGATACTTAGACTTTGGGCATATATGATGCTTCTCGAGATTTTTCTGGTTGACATTTTTCTCAGAACAACTTATAATGAATTTAATATAGCGATTTAGATAATGTGCATTGTGGTCAAACGTAGATAGAATCTCTTTTATCATTTTGATCTCCTTTACATTATTTATAAAACTTTTTAAGGTTAAAGGCGAAAATATGTTAAAAATTGTAGCAAATGGTAAGGAATTTTTCTTCGATGATATCGTACGAGGCGATAACGCGTACACAGGTAAAGCCATTATCAAAGGTAAGTCTAAGGTACGTACGCTCGCTGCAGTGGATGTTGAGGCAGTTGCCACGCTCAAGGCCTTCGTCGATTCGGTTGTTACTGAAGCGCGCCTTGAACAGGGCTTGGACAACCTCGTCCGTGAACAGCTCAAGCCGGTCGAAATGACTTCTATGGGTGACTTCCTTCGTTGGGTATACAACGACGTGATCAAGGAAGAAACCGATACGATTGTTGAGAACGGTATCGATCCGAAGAAGATCGGTAGTGCTGTCGCTAACATCGCTCGACCTTGGTTTGTCAAGAAGGTGAATGAAGGAGATGGTCTGTGACACTTGAAGAAATCAAGCAGAAGTCGATGGTTGCCGGGATGGAAGGTCTCGGCGGCTATCACTGGGAATTTGATGAGGATAAGTTTGCAGACCTTCTCATCACTGAAATCTCAAAGTGGTGTGAAGCAAATGGTGGTTTGTCACCAGGCGTCGATGAAGAAGAACTTCGTGAGTATCTCGGTATATGACTAAGGTTGCAGACTGCCCCTTTGAGATCAAACCAAGAGAAAAGTTCATGTGTATTCTAGGAAAACAGAATGGCTATTATGAGAGCGATGAAGAGTGGATTAAAGACAATATGGATGCGTGTATTTGGTTTCTTCGGCAGCTCGTCAAAGACCCATGCGATGACTAACTCAACCATATCTGAGACAGAACGGATTGATTACTGGGCATATCATCACTGTGAGCGTGAGAATGCAAAGTGGCTTGGTACTGATCCGATGAATCTTTGCCCGCTTAAAGGTACATGCCCTGGTTGTCAGGAAAAAGCTCGCGAAGCAATTACAAAAAGCAGTTGATCTTTTATCAAAATGACCTTATAAGAAGATATAAGGAATGGAGATAAAGATGAAACAGTTTGCTTTTCTAGCTCTTCTAATCGCCCTCGCAGGTTGCAATGAGGTACATACCTCTAAGGCTAAATGCAATACCCCTGTTGAAACCAACGATGCTGCTGTCATCGGTGTTGTGAGTCAGATGTAATGGCTACGGAATATAAGAAAGCAGAATGTCTGACTGGTAAGGTATCCATGACTGGCTACTACGGCGGTAAGGGTCATGGAGACTGCATGCAGTTGACCTTTACACGCCCGGATGATCTGTTCGGTGAAAAGCACTGCGACGCATCTAACGCATTGAAGTTCTGGTATCTGAATATGTCTAAGGCTCAAGCACGCGAGCTGGCTGTTGCTCTGTTTCAGTATGCTGATGGTACTTTGGAAGAAGAAAATGACTAATCGATTTGTAATCTCTGATACCCACTTCGGTCATACGAACTCATGGGAAAAGTTCAAGCTGCCTGACGGTAGCCCTCTGCGCCCGTTCACCTCTAATGAGGAGATGGATGAGACGATGATTGAGCGATGGAATGCTAAGGTCGGACCTAACGACGTTGTCTACCACCTGGGTGACGTTGTTATCAATCGCAAGCATCTGCATCTGGTCAAGCGTCTGAATGGTAAGAAGCGTCTGATCCTGGGCAACCACGACATTTTCAAAAACAAGGACTACTACGAGGTCGGCTTCGAGTCGCTGTATGGGTGTCGTGTGTTCGTCGATCAGTTCATTCTGAGTCACATCCCGTACCATCCAGACTGCATCACTGATCGCTTCAAGGTCAACGTGCACGGTCACCTGCATGCGAATGAGATCATGTGGGACGTACAGAATCATTTTTGGCAAGATTCTGTACGCTGTGAGAATATAATTCAGGAGCCAGATCCTCGTTATCTGTGTGTATCGGTCGAGCACACTAACTACGAGCCTCTGTCGTTCGAAGAAGTTGATGCTCGCATTAAGGCTCGTTGGGAAGCAACTGGCTATACCGGTCCTAAGTATGCGTATGGTAATGGAAGCGGGCCAGGCTAATGGAAGGTGTTAGAAACGCAAAGTTAGAGGTCGAAAAGCCTTATGAGCCAAAATTTCGACCTCTAACAAACACAACCCCAGGTATAGAGCCTAGGTCAATTGAAGTTTACATGCACAGGAAAATTAAGTGATGCAGTATATTCTATCTGAAGAGGAAATGGAAGAGGTACGCAAGCTTCGTGCTAAGATGAAGTCACTCCCTGACGTTGATAAACTGCAGAAGATGTGCACGAAGATTGCGGACGAATGGCCTACGTGGACTGGATGGAATAAGAAATGCCCACAACCAGCGGAGCCATGGGGCTGCGTTATTACTCGAGAAGAGGAAAACGAAGAATGGTACTGTGATGAATGTCCTGTACAGACAATCTGCCCACGAGAATGGAAGTCATGGAGTAAGTGATGGATAGTATTACACCTCGCCAGCTTTACGCAGCGCTAGCGCTAAATGCATTTCTTTCGAGAGGTAGCACTGAGGTTTACTCTGCTAAAATGGCGTTCCAGGCTGCAGATGAGATGCTCAAGCATGATGCAGATTATCTCATGAACTATATCGAAGGGATGTTTGATAATGAACAAGATTAAAGCCTTCTTTCGCGCAATTCTACCGACACGCGATTTCATTTTTGCGGTAGTAGGTTTTATTGCAATCATTGCAATTGCTGCTGGATTTGTTTTAGGTTTGACACTAGGTATTAATTATGTACTTGTACATACAATCGGTACCACAGCTACAGATTATATTTGGCTAGTTGTAATGATTGTGTTTTGGGGATGGCTGCTCTTTGGTCCACTAGTCGAAATTATCATCCATCGCTATCGCAAGTTTATGAGAGAATACAATGAAGATGGATGATATTGAGAACACCGCTAAACGTGAACTTCTCGAAGAAGAGTAACGTGAGGCTGTCAATAAGAGGAAGGAAGAGCTACGAGCGCGTAGAAACCTTCCCTTTTATAAGAAGTTGTTTCCGTTTAAGATTACTGTTGAAAGGATTTGATTATGGCACTGTTTGATGTAAATGCAATTGAAGCTGAAGTACAGGCTGAACTAGCTGCAGAACGCGCTGACGCCGCTAAGGATAAGATCAAGGCCAAGCTGGCACAGATCGCCAAGGCTGAAAAGGTCGTTCAGAATCTGAAGCTTGAATATCAGGCTCTACTCACCGATATCGCACTGGACGCATAATGTCCTACCGCGATTACGGTTACGGCTATGCAGACAAGTATCTAGCCTCTCAGCCGTGGAAGTTACATTTCGCTGGCTGGGAGACTGATACGTATCGACTGCAGCAGAATGGCTGGCAGCTATCTGCATCTCAGGATCCGATGTACGATTCTATGCAGATTGCTTTCAGTCATCCCGAGTATCGTATTCGTGGTGTATCATCACATGTAAGGCATTATGATGCTCGAAGCACAATCGGCTTCGGTGGTATGCACGACGGTCCTCGTTATATTGAAACTGCTGCTCATCTAGCTACTGACTTCATCTCTAGCGGTGTGCGTTTTGCAGCACCTATGGATAAGTTTATGCCTATCGATGCTGAACCTCAGCTGATGGATATGCGTCAGATGATGTCGCAGAATATGGTATTTGCTCCTAACCTAGCTCGTACACAGGAAATCATAGTACCAGAGCAGTCAGTTGATCAGCTTCTGGATATGATGCTTAACCAGCAGGCGTCTAATCGTGCTGAACTTATTCGTAGACGAGTACGTGAACAGAACCAGCAGATAGATTTTAGCCCGCGTACGCATGTACATGCTCAGCTAGTTTCTATCGCAGCATAACAGTTGCATCTTTTATCAGAGTATCCTATAAGAAGATATAGGAGATAGAAATGAAAAAAGGTGAACTTCTCGGTAAGGTACTTGTCCTCGCGACCAACGCTCACGCGGGTCAGTTCGATCGCGGGGGCAACCCTTATATTCTGCACCCGCTAAAGGTAATGCACTACCTGAAGACTCAGGATGAAGAGCTGCAGTGTGTTGCTCTTCTCCATGACGTTATCGAAGATACCAAGACGACTTGGCAGGATCTTCGCGATATCGGTTGCACAGATCGCGTGCTTGAAGCCGTCGCTGCTCTGACTAAGATGCCAGGTCAGTCGTACGATGAGTACAAGGAACGAGTTTTTGACAATGTTGATGCGATGCGCGTTAAGACTTGTGACCTCCGTCACAACACCGACATCCGTCGTCTGAAGGGTGTTACTCAGAAGGATATCGATCGTATTGCAAAGTACAATCGTTTCTATCTCGAAATTCAAGCTAAGCTCCAAGGAATTCATTAATGTTTATTAAGCCACTCGAAGCTGGTTATCACTTTGGTCCGAAGCAGATTGCTATCATCGAAGAGAAGTACGGCGCCAAGTATATGGGTTACTGGTGCACCAAGAGTGTAAACGGCGATTGGTGGAATGAACGTCCTGTGGATGTATTCTATCAGCCGAATCCAGATCGTGCGAAGGGCCATACAAACTACTTCGGTATGTTTACTCAAGACGGCATGGTGTGGATTACGAACGCTGAATCTGCATTCTCTGAGCCAATCACTGGCGTTATTACTGAAGACGGTGAAGTACTCGTTTCGCGCTATCGTCACGATTATGTTTCTAAGGACGGCTATATGATCGACGGCGGGCGTGATTATCTTCGCTGCTCGCTGAGCCCTCTTGCTAATATCATAGTTAAGGATGGTGAGTTCATTATTGAGGAGAATGGTGAGTGATGCTGTTTCTTTTGGGTATTGCCGTAGGTGGTGCTATCGGTGCAATTATTATGGGTGTAATTGCTAAAGGTAAGAGCATCGATCACTTCAACGATGGTTACAAACACGGCTTTGAAAACGCCACTGACATAGGTCAAATCACTGCGCGGCACAACGAACGCGATGAGATTATGGTATACTATCGAGGTCTCTTTGCCCGATATAAGAAGGTAAATCCGGATGTCGTGGAATAATATTATTCCAAACGATGTTCTTATGGACATCGTTGAACAAATACGTAAGGAACCGAAACAGCTTCACTTTGATGAGGGGCTGTTTCCTCCTCTTTATACTATCAAAGAAGAGTATCTGACATCCTGCAATGAAGCGTTTACATGGGTAAACGGCGAAGGTCGCGGCCCATCAGGTACGATTGCACATGCAGTTGATCACCCAGCATTTGCTGCTCTGCGCAAGCATCTTGATGTACGTGGCTATATTAAGATGGAGACTGGATGGGTTAACGGTGATCGTGTCACAAAGCCGTTTTATCTAAACGAAGTCTATTTCGATATCGGTGATAAGTTCGTATGTGCTAGTGCAATGAATGGTCATCTGAACTTTAGAAAGAAGTATGGAAATGAATTTAGAGATTGAAGCATACGAAGGTGAGCTAGCCAAGCTCCGGAAGTATTATAAGCTCATGAAGCATACAGTTTGGGCCGAGAAGTTTGGAAACATCTACTTCATTTGCGGGGATGGTGGTGAGAAGGATTCAAACAATCTACCTAATCAGATTCATATCTGCCCTGCTTACGGGGTAGACTGGTTTCAGGTTTATAAAAAGACTGATCAAACTTCTGGTCCGGGGTGGTAACATGGGTCATTATGCTTCTGAAGTAGATTATTACGATAGAGAAGATCGTGATAAGCGTGATAAGATCTTAATTGAAAAGAGCTTACTCAACCTATCTACATTCACACAATCGTCGTATACTGCTGGTATTCAAGCCGAGATTGAATCGATTCGAAAGTATTACAAGTCTAAGCTTTACGATTTGAGGCACATTAAAATTGATTCTTAATATCTACCGGCTCGTCATCTGCCTAATCATGGCGTTTCAAAGCTTTGCTTTAGTTGATTATATTATAAATGATATTCCTATCCCTATGTCAACTGCTGCGTGGGGATGCGCACTTACCGTCTTGTTTTTATTCGAGAGGTTGTATATATCTATTCGTATGGAACATGCAATGAGGCAATACAATGCTCGAATGGGTAAAGATTAGAGACAAAGTAACCTGTGAAGTATACTACAAGCTTTGGGATGAAAACCTCTCAAAGTACGTGGCTACTATCAATCAGGTTGACAAGCAGTTTCGTGTGCAAATTTTAGATCATGCTCCTTATCATACTAAGCGACTTAAGACGGCTAAGCTATCAGGTGAGCATATCTATGAACATGTTGGAGCATTATAATGAGTATTGATTGGGATAGACGGTTTCTAGAGCTAGCGGATCATATCGCTCAGTGGTCAAAGGATCCGCGCACTCAAGTAGGAGCTGTAATCGTTGATGCGAAAAAGAGAGTGGTTTCTGTTGGCTATAATGGCTTTCCTCGCGGCGTTAGCGATACAGTGGATCGATACGAAGATCGTCCCACAAAACACCTTTTTGTCGCTCACGCAGAGCGCAACGCATTAGATAATGCCCCTCTGATGGTAGACGGGTGTACAATCTATGTACCTCTTCTCCCTTGTAATGAATGTGCGAAGTCTATCATTCAGAAGGGTATTACGCGCGTTGTAACTTATAAGGTTAAACGCGATGGTACCGGCTTTAACTGGGACATTACTCTAAAAATGTTCAGAGAAGCAGGTATTATACTTGACTTAATTGATTGAAGACACATATATAATACGTCACGCCTAATGGGTGACATAACATCAAATCTCGCTTAATAGGAGAACAAACATGTGGGATATTAACCATAACTTCCTACCGAAGAATATTAGCAAGCTTCTCGTAGGTTTCGATCCTCTAATGGATAAGATTGCAGAAGCAGCACAACAGACTGCTCAGATTGCTCAAAATTACCCTCCATATAATCTAAAGAAGACTGGCGATAATACGTACGTCATCGAAATCGCTGTAGCTGGTTTCGGCAAGCAGGACCTAGAAATTGAACTAGTCGATGGTAAGCTAATCGTCAAGGGCAATGCTAAGTCAGGTGACGAGTCTACTGAAGATGGATTCTTCCCTAAGTATCTACATCAAGGGCTAGCAATGCGCCCATTCACACGCTCGTGGACACTCGCTGATTCAGTTGAGATCAAGAGCGGTGATCTTGCAAATGGTATCCTTAAGATTTGGCTCGAGGCTATTACACCTGAGTCAAAGAAGGTTAAGATCGATATCAAGGATGCAGCTAGCGAACAGAATGATACAGAAGAGTATCTCGCGGAACGTAAGGAAAAGTAAGATGGAAGTTAATAAGTATATAGTACCAGTCTCTAGAGTCGCAGCTGTAACAGTTGCTGCACTTTCAGCACTATGCTTCTACGCATTACTGTCAATATAAACAAAGTGAAGGGGGCTTACGCCCCCTTCAGTATTTTAGCCCCAGTTCGCGAACTGTTTAGTTTTTTTCAATCTATCATCAAGGCCATGTGTACCACCATTTACTCTCTTAGTAATTTGAGTGATCACAGCATCTGTAACACCCTTATCGGCAGTTACGAGTAAGTTATTCTTACGGAAGAACCAAAGAGCTGATTCAAATGCTAGCTCACCACAAACAATATCAGGATTGGTTAGAACATCTGGACGTCCAATTGCCTGTGAGAACGCAGTATAATTATCCTTACCGGTAAGCTGGATTGGACCTCGACCACGGAACTTCCAACCATCACCGGAAGACTCTGGGCCATTACCCATACGGTTTGCATAAACCTTGTTAGCAATCTTCTCTGGCTTACGGGCATAGCCTGCAGTAGCAGCTACAGAAGGGAAGTACTTCTTGAAGATCTTTGTAAGTCCGTCGGCTGAATAATTGAGGTTTTCTGAGAACACCTTAAAGTTACCAGACTCATGAGCGCATTGACCGAAGAAGTGAGCTGCTTGAGCATTTGATAGCTTGAAGTAAGCCTTGGCAGCTTTATAAGTACCTGGGCCCCATTTACCATCAGCGGCAATACCGCATTTAGTTTGGAGAGCAGCTAATGGACCAAGATTGGAAGCAGAAGTGGAAGTCTGTTTTGGAGCAGGACTTGCCGCCAGTGTCGCCGGAGCGGAAGACGATCCCTCTTTCTTTGTGGTTGGATCAAAATCAGCAACAGCAGAATATACAGTACCACCAGCCTTCGACTTCGTTGCGATCAGACGCTGACGACGATTGCCACCTTCCTTCTTAATGGAAGCGTGAACCCAACCCGAGTTCTTATCACCCTTAGTATAAAACTCAAGGATGACCTGGTCGAAGTCTAGATTGTCAGCAACCCAGTCTGCAACGACCTTGTTGTCAATGCCTGGTATTTCAAAGTCGATAGCCTGACCGTTAACGTGCTGCGAGGTCTTAGAACCTCCAACAGCCTTATTGACAGCAGGCGCACGGTACGATGAATTAACCTGAACAGCTTTGCCAAAGTGAGCACGTACTGGTTCGAGGATCTTCTCGCAGCAGTACTTCATGTTAGCAATATGTTCAGGTGTTGGTGTGTTAGAAAGGCCTAGCTTCTTCGCAGTTGGAGAAACAGTTAGCTCTTCTAACGTGAAGTGTTCAGTTAGTTGTGTCATAGTATGTTCCTTAGAATGGGCCGTGATCTTCGTCTGAGTCTAAATACTTGTCGACAGCCGCCATCATTTTGATTTCGTTGTCTGTCTCAATAGATTCAGCTTCGGCGTTGATCTTATGAGCTTCTGCAAGCGCTTTATGATCGGTAGTGCCAAGTGTTTGAGTCTTGACGTTTGGATCGAACTCAGAAGTCTTCATACCCATCATGGTAGCAAACGCGCCAACGAATGCGCCGACGATTGTAGAGAACGCTGGACCAATGATCTTGAAGATCTCGTTATTGTCGATGATATGGTTTGGCATAAACATACCAATAAGGAAGATAAACACAACAGCAAGCATAATTACGCCGAGTGTTAGTGCAGCCATCTTCATAATCGATAGTTGGATCTTACCCTTTTCGAGCTCTAGTTGCTCAAAAGAGGTAATTGGTGGTGTTGATAGAAATGACAAAAGTGACATTACAGTTCCTTTTCTTATTGATTTCATTCAATAAATGTATTATAGTTAGTTTTTAGTCAGGAGTACGTATGTCATCATCTAAATTTTACACTAATGTCGCGCTGTCTAAAAACGATATTCTGCTTCGTGGATACGAAAACGGAAAACGTATTCAGCGTCAAATTCCATATAAGCCATATCTCTTTGTGCCTACGCCCAAGGAGACGAAGTTCTCAACTCTCGAAGGTAGAGGTGTCGGTCGTGTAGACTTCGACTCCATTCGAGATGCACGAGACTTCCTGAATCAGTACAAAGACGTAGACGGAATGTCCGTTTACGGTCTGAATAACTTTGTCTATACCTTTATTTATGATAACTACCAAGGCGAGATCAACTACGATCCGCAGCAGGTATCTGTTACATCGATCGATATCGAAGTTGACATTGCGAACGACAAAGGCTTCCCTGACATCCAGCTAGCTGATAATGAGATTACTCTTATCACTATGTCGCGTAATGGTAAGAAGGTTGTGCTCGGTTGCCAGCCTTATGAGGCTAAGGATCCTAACGTAACGTTCTATCACTGCAAGGATGAGACTCATCTACTGCAGTGCTTTATTGAGCTCTGGAACTCACCATCATACTCTCCTGACATCGTAACAGGCTGGAATGTCGAGTTCTTCGATATTCCCTACATCATTAACCGTATCATGCGCGTGCTCGGTAAGACTGCCGCGCGTAAGCTATCTCCCTGGGGCTTCCTACAAGAGTCCAAGATGGAGATCATGGGGCGTGAGCAGCAGATCTGGACTCCAGTCGGCATTACGATTCTTGACTACATGCAGCTGTACAAGAAGTTTGCATACACGATTCAGGAATCATACTCACTTGACCATATTGCTTTCCAGGAGCTTGGCGAGCGTAAGTTAGATTATGGTGAGTATGGATCACTGGCTGGTCTGCAGACTGGTAACTGGGAACGTTATGTCGACTACAACATCCGAGACGTTGAGCTTGTTGATCGTCTAGATGATAAGTTGAAGTTGATTGAACTCGTCTACGCTATGGCGTATGACGCTAAGGTGAACTACCAAGATACGTTTACGACTGTGCGCGCCTGGGATGTTATTATTCATAACTACCTACTTGAGCGTGGTACAGTTGTACATCAGCTTAAGATCCCTGAGTTCGATCGAGGTATCCTTGGCGGCTACGTTAAGGATCCGCAGGTTGGTATGCACAAGTGGGTTGTATCGCTCGACTTGAACTCACTATACCCTCACATCATTATGCAGTACAACATCTCACCGGAGACGTTTGCTGGTTGGTTCAACAATGAACCAGAATGCCAGCGTAAGGAATGGGCTGAAGAGCGAGTACTGAAGACTCTAGAAGGACAGCTCAAGCCGTTCCATAATGATCTGCTATTGAATGACATCACAGTCGCTGCTAACTGGACTACGTTTAGGCGCGACAAGATGGGCTTCCTACCAACGCTGATGCGTAAGTACTATGATGAGCGCGTCATCTATAAGGGTAAGATGCTTGATGCTAAGAAGGCATACGAAGCATGCGCTGATAAGAACTCTGAAGAAGCCAAGCAACTTGTCAAGGACATTGCCAAGTATAACAACATGCAGATGGCTAAGAAGATTCAGCTGAACTCAGCTTATGGCGCGCTTGGTAACAAGTACTTCCGTTGGTATCGTAACGAATTCGCTGAGGCTATTACTGCATCTGGTCAGCTAACCACTCGCTGGATTGAGCGTAAGCTGAATGAGTACCTGAACCGCGCATTCAAGACAAAGGATGTTGACTACGTTATTGCGTGCGATACTGACTCTGTCTACATTAAGGCTGACAAGTTCATCGAGATGGCTGGTAAGGAGATGACTCGAGAGCAGGAAGTTACTTACCTCGATAAGGTTTGTACACAGGTTCTTGAGCCTTACATTGACAAGTGCTATGAAGAGCTACGCAGCTACATTAACGGCTATGCTCAGAAGATGAAGATGAAGCGCGAGTGTATTGCTGACAAGGGCATTTGGACTGCTAAGAAGCGTTACATCCTCAACGTCTGGAACCAGGAAGGTGTTCAATACGCCAAGCCAAAGCTCAAGATGATGGGCATCGAAGCTATTCGTACCTCGACACCTCAGGTCTGCCGTGATGCGATTAAGCACACTCTTGATGTTATTATGAACAAGCAAGAGATTGACATGCAGCAGTATATTCAAGAGTTCCGCGGTCAGTTCTCTAGTATGAGGTTCGAGCAGGTCGCATCACCTCGCGGCGTATCGGATCTCGACAAGTACGCTGATGCGAGCTCTATCTTCCAGAAGGGTACGCCAATTAACGCTAAGGGTGCTCTGATCTATAATCACTACCTCAAGCAGCTTAAGCTCGATAAGAAGTATGAGGCAATTGCATCTGGTCAGAAGATCAAGTATGCGTACTGCAAGACTCCTAACCCTTTGCGCGCTACTGTAATTGCATGCCCTGGTGAGCTTCCACCCGAGTTCAATATGGACAAGTACATTGACCGTGATACTCAATGGGAAAAATCATTTGCCGAGCCTATCAAAACGATTGTAAGCGCGATTGGCTGGGAAATTGAAAAAAGAGCTACTATCGAAAGCTTCTTTATTTAAGGATTCAATATGACAGATTTTAAACTCGACGATTTCGACTTTGGTTTTACAACCGTATCAGAGGAAGACATCACTGCTCCTATCGTTACAGCAGCAATTGATCAATCTCACGATAAAGCTCAACAAATGTTGGATGCTATTGTTCCGCTGCTAAATAATCTGGCTAAAGATTCTGACAAGAACGCATATATCCACTGGCCTGATCGTGCTAAAAAGATTGATGCGTTTAAGAAGAAGCTTGAGTCTATACTAAACAGTTGATAATAATACGTAAATACACTACAAATATAGTATGTGCTTTGGCATGTACAAGGAGATCATATGTCACTACTCGATAAGATTAAAAAGAATTCCACTATTAAGGATACAGCTATCCTTTCCGAATCAAAGTTCTTTACTAAGAAGGACATGATTCCAACACCAATTCCAGCGCTAAACATTGCACTCTCAGGTAAGCTTGATGGTGGTCTAACACCAGGACTGACTATGTGGGCCGGTCCATCAAAGCACTTCAAGACAGCATTCTCACTCATGATGGCTCGTTCCTATCTAGAGAAGTATCCTGACGCTGTTATGCTGTTCTACGACTCAGAGTTCGGTACTCCACAGTCATACTTCCAGTCATTCAATATCGATATGGAGCGTGTTGTCCATACACCAATCACTGACGTTGAACAGCTCAAGTTCGACTGCATGCAGCAGCTCAATGCACTAGAGCGCGGTGATCGTGTTATCATCGTTATCGACTCTATCGGTAACCTCGCTTCTAAGAAGGAAGTTGAAGATACTCTCGATGGTAAGTCTGTCGCTGACATGTCACGTGCTAAGCAGCTCAAGTCATTCTTCCGTATGGTCACACCACACCTTACACTGAAAGACATTCCAATGGTTGTTGTCAACCACACCTACAAGACTCTCGAGCTCTACTCGAAGGACGTCGTTGGTGGTGGTACTGGCTCTTACTACTCAGCTGACAACATCTTCATTCTAGGTCGTCAGCAGGAGAAGGACGGTAAGGAAACCGTTGGCTACAACTTCATCATTAACGTTGAGAAGTCTCGTTACGTTAAGGAAAAGTCAAAGATTCCTATCGAGGTCACTTACGAAGGTGGTATCTCAAAGTGGTCTGGTTTGCTTGATATTGCTATGTCAACCGGTCACGTTATCAAGCCATCTAATGGCTGGTACTCACGGGTTGATATGGAAACTGGTGAGATCGAAGACAAGAAGCACCGCTATGATGCTACCCAGTCTAAGGACTTCTGGCTGCCAATTTTAACTGGCAAAACATTCCGTAATGCTGTAGAAAAGATGTATACAGTATCTCACGGAGATATCATCAAGGATGAAGACGACGTAGAGTCAGTCTTCGAAGCTATCGCTGATGAAGAGTGATGCAGAGATACTAGCGGCGTATAGAATTAAACTATACGCCATGGTTCTTGCATACAACGTGGCCATCATTCTCGCTATGTGTGGATTATTCTACTACTTCGAGAATGGTTGGCCTGCGTTGATGCTGTTACTTATTACCAGTGTGGAGCGCGATGATGAACATAGAAAAAGCAATATTCAACAACCTACTCAATAACGAACAATACGCGCGCAAGACTATTCCGTTTATTAAAACTGAGTACTTCAACAGCCGCACTGATAAGGTCGTATTTGAGTTAATCGAAGGTTACGTTAGTGAGTATAATGCATTTCCTACTAAGGAAGCGCTACTCATTGACCTAAACAACCGTGACGATATCTCCGAAGAGCACTTTAAGGAGTGCAAGGATACTATCGACGCCATTCCAACTCAGTCTGATCAACTATCGAACGTTGATTGGCTGATTGACCAGACTGAAAAGTTCTGTCAAGATCGCGCCATCTATAACGCGATCATGCAATCGATTAAGGTCATGGATGATAAGACTGGTAAGCTGTCTAAGGGATCTATTCCTCAACTGCTATCTGATGCACTAGCCGTATCATTCGACACATCCATCGGTCACGACTTTCTAGAAGATACTCAATCGCGATATGAGTTCTACCATCGCAAGGAAGAGCGCATTCCGTTTGATATCGAGTATCTAAACAAGATCACTCGCGGCGGTCTGCCTCGTAAGACACTCAACATCCTGCTAGCAGGTACTGGTGTTGGTAAGACGCTGGCTATGTGTCACATGGCAGCTGCCAACCTTACCGCTGGTAACAATGTTCTCTACATCACCATGGAAATGGCTGAAGAGAAGATTGCTGAGCGTATCGATGCTAACCTGCTAAATGTTCCGCTTGACGAACTTTATCAGTTGCCTAAAGATGCGTATGAGCGTAAAGTAAGTAGATTAAAAGAGAAGACCGTTGGCCGACTCATTGTCAAAGAGTACCCAACGTCTACTGCAGGATCAGCTAACTTCCGACATCTGCTCAATGAGCTTAAGATTAAGAAGAACTTCACGCCTGATATCATTTACATCGACTACCTAAACATCTGTAATTCATCTCGTATGAAGCAGGGCGCGAATGTTAACTCATACACATACATTAAGGCTATCGCTGAAGAGCTTCGTGGTCTAGCTGTCGAGTTCAATGTTCCTATTGTATCAGCTACTCAGACTACTCGTGGTGGTTATGATAACTCTGACGTTGGTCTAACTGATACCTCAGAATCATTTGGTCTACCTGCAACGGCTGACTTCATGATTGCACTTATCGCTACTGATGAGATGAAAGCACTTAATCAGATCATGATCAAGCAGCTCAAGAATCGTTATAACGACCCTGAGATGTATAAGCGATTTGTGGTTGGTGTTGATAGACCTCGAATGAGATTGTACGACACAGAACAATCTGCACAAGATGATATCGTAGATGATAGACCTGTTTACGATAAAACACCTAGTGGCGATTTCTTCGATAAAAAGTCAGGCGAAGTATTTGACAAGGGTAAATTTTCAGGATTTAAATAATGGCTAGAGTAAAGATTGAAATTACCGGACCTGGTGGGGTAATCAACTATGAGTATCTCACTGTGCTGAATGCTCTCCAGGCTGCTGGTATTAATGTAATCGAAAGCAACGACCATCCAGAAATTGCACCAGAAGAGTTTCTTGATATGATTAAGCAGCGCATCGACGACGGTATCGTTAAGAAGGAAGTTAGTCTTTACGCACATCACTTACCGTGGGGTGGGTAATGCAAATTGCAATCGCGAACAAAGACGGTAAAGTGGATCTTTGGTGTGACAACATCAGAGAAACCAAAGAAGGTAAGACTCACTTTTCCGTTATTAACGGCGCCTGGGATGGATGGATCAAAGACAATGAAGTCTATGTGAAAGAAACCAAACGATCATACTTCGGCAAGATTGTTTGGAGAGGTAAAGTGCCATTTAGTGATTATAATGAAGCCATTGCTTGGATTCAAGAATCGGTAGATAGCTCAGGTAGCCGTGTTCGCGATTACATTTATATCCCACAGAAGGCTAAGGTACCTAAAGAGTGGGAAGATGATATTCCGTTTTGAGGTGAATCATGATTAAAGTATATCACTACAAAGGTGGTGAAGTCATTCTTAACGAGAGCGAAATCGTCAGCATTGAACGTGCAGGTACTAGTAGTCAATGGCATGGCATTCGCTCTGTTATTACCATGTCAACAGGTAAAGTAATTGAATCGGGTAGCTCTGTCGAAGATATTAGTAAGATGTTGGGGCTCGAATGACACCTAAGCAAGTTCAGCGCAGATATCTGACTATTAAAAAGAGAGAAAATAAGCTCTACGAGCAACTTAAAGAGTTGCAATCTATCTGCGAACATACTAATGTTAATAAGGTATACAAAGGGGATACCGGCAATTACGACCCTGGCGCTGACATCTACTGGATCGAATGGAGGTGCCCCGATTGCGGTAAGTTTTGGATTACAGAGCAATGACAGAAACCAAGCAACAGCTCCGTGATAGAATCAAAGAGCTTGAGTCTGAGCTGGAAGTTTATAAGGCGCGCGATAGACGCGATCATGCATACTATGAAGCCTACTCTAAACAGCGCATGGCTAACTTTTACAGAGAATGGGACGATTGATGACTTATATATTGGATAAGATGTCTCATCCTGGCTGGGAGTTAAAGTCTGAGCACATTGAGCATATTCGCTGGATGCTCGAACAGCACGTATGCGAAAGTTGTAAGTGGACTAGAGCTGACTACGACAAGTATTTAGAGACTCATCCATACGACAATGAGATTGATGAATCTCTCGCTCAAGATCTATTGAAGGATGATATTAATCCATATAACTTCAGCGACTTCTGGCCTGAGCCAGATGTGTATGCAAAGCTAAGTGATCAAGAGAAGATTAATAAACTCTTAGACACAGCATGCGGCTGTGAGTTTGATTTCATCAATTCTGAAGAACCAGATTCAGGTAAACGGTTTGTGGAGATTGAGAAATGAGACAAGATGAGATTGACCGCGCTGTACTCTTAGTCTATAAGACGCGTAACAATGGCTATTTCAACTTTAGCCAATATACTTACGAGCTTAAAGATATGTGCGATGAAGCACGCAAAGAATATGCTCATCTGCTAAGAGTTATAGCTGATGATATTGATCCGATAACATCTGAATAGAATTGAGGTTATAATGATTGAAGTGAAGAATCGTTCTGAAGCAAGCTGGGGTCCTCTGGCTAGCTGCGATGATAAGATGTTTAACGCCATGGTTAACGAGCGCCGCGAACCAGCTAAGGATCATATCAAGGTCTATCTCAAGCGACAGAAGAAGCTTAAGAAGTATAAGGTAGCCTTTATCAAGGAACTCGTATCAGCAGATTACGAGATCATGGCTGAGGATGATTACTCAGTTAGCAGCGCTGCTCGCGAGTTCTTTAAAGAGAATAAGGATACTATCGAGTTCAACGCAAAGCCTGTTGGTAAGTGGGCTGGTGACTATTCTGGCTATGATAAGCTACGTTATGGGAAGGTACGCTCATGAGTGAAATTGAAAAGCTGCAGCAATACTGCGAGGAGAATGATGTTAAGGTTCTCGGCGTAACTACTGCGTATGAGCTAGGGCTTTCTGATAAGCAGCCAACAGCTGAAGAGATTGCCGCTGAGCTTAATCGTGTGCATGAATGGTTGGCTGATCCTGTTAACGCGTTAACTTCTCGTATCAGTGGGCATGTCATGCTCAAGAATGATACAATCATGTGCATGGAAAATCGTAAGCGTGTAACAGATGAAGAGCCATACTTCGTTCCTGTACCTCTAACCAAAGAGGAAGAGTGGGAAGTGCGTGGGCTCAAGGAAGATGTCGAGCTATTTCAAAAGGCTGTTGCAATGATCAAGGAGCTAGCAGGCAAATGACCACTAAGCCTCCGTACGAGCTCTTTAACGGATCTATCGATAGCCCTGTGAAGTATGTAGACTTCTGCATCTATCAAGGAAGACAGCAGGGCAAGACATATAAACTGTTGATGTCTATTCCAAATGAGCCTATCGTGATTGTAGTACATAGCCAACGCTACGGTAGGGATCTATTGTATAAATTAAAAGAGCTTCGTCCTGATTACGAGGTAAAGAACATTAAGTTCGTATCGTGGGATCGTAGCAAACAATATGAAGATCGACTACGCACTGGTATTGACGGGTTAAAGCGTCCAATTTACTTTGATAACTGCGTACTTGACATGATTCAATTAGAATATGTCGAGCGTATCAATAGCCTGTACGGTAAGAGATAATGAGCAGAGTTGGAATCACATTTAGTGCGTGGGATCTGCTTCACGCAGGTCACATCCTTATGCTCGAAGAAGCCAAGTCTCAATGCGACTGGCTCGTTGTCGCTTTGCAGTCAGATCCTACGGTTGATCGACCAGAGAAGAACAAACCTATCCAAACGATGTATGAGCGATATATCCAGCTTAAGGGCTGTCGATATGTCGATGAAATCATCCCTTACACAACCGAAGAGGAAGTGCAGCTCATTCTAGAGTCACGCCACTTCGATGTCAGAATTATCGGTGAAGATTACTTAGGTAAGTACTTCACTGGTAAGGATATATGTATCGAACGTAACATCGACATATATTACAACAGCCGGCAGCATCATCTGTCATCATCTGAACTGCGTAAGAGGATTAAGGACAAGTAATGGAAAACTATCGCTACATGAAGGACGAAAACGGCACTGGCGCTTATATGCACTATAAGATTGTCGAGATGCAGACAGGTCATGTTATTAAGAGTGACCAACCGTTTAATAGTGCGAAGAATATTACTCGCAATCTAAATCGCGGCGCTGGTTTCGCCGGCTGGACTCCGCAGTTTATTCTACATGGGATTACACCTACTAACGTTGATGAAGGAATGCTAAATGCTAATTGAAACACCCGCTAAGCTTAATGATGTTGTCACTCTTAAGCTTGTAGGCGGCGATGAAGTACTCGGTCGTCTACAGGACGAACATATGGATCAACATATTGAGATTTCAAAGCCGCTACTCGTAATGATGGCGCAGCAGGGCTTTGGTCTGGTACCATATGTTCTGACTGCTGGCCCTGACGCTAAGATCAAGATCAGCCGCAGCCATGTTATTGCTGTCACAAAGACTCTCGATCAGGTTGCTAAGGAATACCTCAAGCAGACTACAGGTCTCATTACGTAACTTTTTTTGAAAATAACTGTTGACTTATTTCTATTCCTATCGTATAAGAAGATATAGGGAATGGAGATAAGTCAATGGGTGTTTACGTTTACACACTTCGCAAGAATCCGGTCCAGGCCATTGCTATGGATATCGGTGCTCCTGTAAATATCGGCTACTCTAAGTACGCTTATAAGGAATCGTGGAACAAGACCGGTGCTTATAATCGGCTTGTTGGTCGTATGCATACGCTGGCTGAAAAGGCTCGCGATGCCAATCCCAACCTTGTTATGATCACGCACGGCGATCCGAAGGAACATGACTTCGATCGCTACGGTCCTATGGCCGTTTACCGCATCTCTCCTGAGCTGGAGTCTTACTACGACACGAAGATGCCCGGCGGGCGTATCGGCTACCTCTACAAGTCAGGCAAGAAGTACGAATTCGAACGCTGCGAAGAAAAGGAGGCAGCGTAACTTTTTCTGAAAATAACTGTTGCATTAAATCCAGTTTGCGCCTATTGTAAGATATAGGATGAAGAAAAGGAAGATTGAGATGGCTGCTCCTAAGACTGTTCTCGTTGGTGATCGCGTTCGCTACGAATCTGCTGCTGGTACCATCCGCGGCGAAGTTGTTCGCATTCGTCGTGCTATGAATGCTGCTAACAACATGATCGACTGGATTCACGTAGAATACTACAACGAAAAGTCGCCTTCGAATTATTCGATCGCTGTCCTGGCTGATACTGCTCTCGAGATGATGAAGTTCAAGGTCATCTTCCGCGACATCGACGTTCAGATGAAGGTGGCTGCGTAATGGCTTTCAACCTTGACGGCATGAACACCAACGACGAACGAGTTGGATACTTCCCGTATGCACCAGGTATCGATCGCGATGGTAATGAGTGTATGATGGTAGTCTCATACGAACCATATGTTTCAGGTTGCAACCCTTATCATTGGGCACCGTCGCACTATACTCGCTATGGTCACGAGTTTACTTCGCAGGAAGAAGCAGAAGCTACTGCTAAGCATGCTGGTGGCTCGTGGGCAGTAAAGAGTGTCAACACCGATGAAATCAAGATCGGTGCAGTTCACTTCACGGTTGTCAAGACCGCAACAAATATGGGGAATGTAGCATAATGTTTATTAGTCTTACGCATGCCGAAGGACGCGCCCTCGTAAACATCGAACAGATTGTTGGAATTGTTGAATATAAGGGTAATGTACTCGTATCTACTCGCGTCGGTGATCCTGTAACCGTTTTCGAAACGTATGATGATATCGTTCGTCGTATTGAAGATAGCCGTGGAAAGGTTTGGTAATGTCTGATAGCGCTACAATTGAATACTTCACTAAACCTGTGGTTGAAAAGGCTATCGCTGACTACTTTGCTAAGCATGGTTGTACGGTACAGGTACGTGATGCTCTTAGGAATATGGTAACGCATAAGGAGGATGATTTCTTTCAGATGGTTTGTAACTACATCGAACGAGGAGCTTTGTAATGAATCTGTTTGAATATACTCATGGTCGCGTCGTAGCTGATATTCGTGGACTCAATCGCTTTTATGGTCATATCGTTGGGTTCGATGAAGTTCATTTTGATAATGGGTCTGTCGTAATTCTGAAGGTTCTCTGGCAGGATGGCGTCATTCGTAATATCCATCCATCGAATGTCGAATTGGGTTGATTTCTGTAACAATGTATGTTATGGTATAAGTCTAGATAGGAGATTTGATATGACTACTATTTCTGCTAAGCGACCGCAGCTTTCGGATGGCACCAACGTTAACCTTCGGACTGTCGCTGATTATGCGAAGAATGCTGTCGTCGCTCTGAACGAAGCTGGCGAAGAAGATGCAGCGCATTATTTCGATATGTTTTATGAATATCTCATCAAGGATGTAGCTAACGGTAAGCCGTTCGGTTTCACTTATAAGAGCCTGGGACTTTAACAGTTGCACTTTAACTAAAAGTCGCCTATCTTATAATTATGAAAAAGCACGAACGAATTTGGAAGCTTCTCGAAAAGGTTGCGATCGCGACTGAGCCGGTTTCGCGTCAGCGTCTAGCTGCTTGTCTCGTTTATAAGAACGAAATCATTGCAGTAGGCTATAACAAGAACAAGACGCATCCGATCGCTAAGCGTTTTCAGAAGCACGAAGAAGCTATCTATCTCCACGCTGAGGTAGATTGTATCAAGAACGCTCTTCGTGTTTATGATGAAGAAATTATCTCTAAAGCTATAATGTACGTACTTCGTGTCAAGCGGCCAGAAGATAACCATCGCGCTTTTATGCGTGGCCTGGCTAAACCCTGTTGTGGTTGCGAGCATGCCATCAATCAGTTTAACGTTAAGAGAGTTCTGTATACAACAGACGAAGGGTTTGAAGAGCTGTGAATATTTTCTATCTTGACCATGATCCAAAGCAATGCGCTGAGTGGATGGTCGATAAGCACGTCGTTAAGATGATTGTTGAAACAGCTCAGCTTCTATCTACTGCTCATCGTCTTCTAGACGGTGAAGAGATTGTTGTACAGCTTCAACATAAAGAAACAGGAAAGGTACGTAAGAAAAGTGTGTGGATCCTGCCCGACGACCGCAATGACGTTTTATACGCTTGTACACACCGGAACCATCCCTCAGCTATTTGGTGCCGTGAATCCGTTGAGAATTACAATTGGCTCGTGGACCATCTCTACGCGCTTGGGAATGAATATACCTACCGCTATGGAAAGAAACATGCAACGATTGAAAAATGCTTTTATCCGCTCCAATCCCCTCCTCATGGGCTCCGCGATTGGGATTGGACTCAACCTCCTTCTGCAATGGCTCCAGAGTATCTGATCTCTGAAGATCCAACAGTCAACTATAAGAATTATTATAAACATGGCAAAGCTAACCTGCATTCCTGGAAGAAGCGCCAGCCGCCGAGCTGGATTATCTGAAGATGGTTTGATAAATATCCATAAAGAGGATATTTTCATGGACCGCAACTTCATTAAAAGAGCTACAAACATAACATCTTTCAATCTTACTACGAAAGATTTCGAAACAACGAAGTACAAGGAAGAGATTCAACATATCTTCCAGCTGCATTTCTTCCCTAAATTCAGTCTAGATAACACGACTGATAATATTAACATGCAGAAGTTGAATTCGAATATCCAGAAGCTGAAGAATGAGAATTATGAGCTCTTCTTAAAGATGCATTCATATAACCTTAAGGGCGTAGGCCCTGGCGAGGTAACCCTCTTCTTCCTAGTTAATAACGCTGTTCTCGGCGGCGGTTCTTCAGCTGGTGTTGACGTCTTAGTCGGTGCTAAGAAATACGAAGTTAAGGCTGTCGACGTATCTCCTGCTGGGTATGCGTCCAACTTTAAGCTAGGGGCTACATTCGATCTCTCCGACGTAGTGGCTGGATTAACAGAGCTTAAGCGTAGAGTTGGCGCTGGTGGTGAAGGTGTAAACAAGGCTGCGCTAGAAGCTATCAAGAGAAAGTATCCTGACGAGCTCGCCGCTCTAGAGAAGAAATTCGTTGATCGTTCATACGACAACTACTTCAAGGATCATGAAATCATCTTCATCCAGAATTCTACACGCAACATCGGTAACATTCTGAACATCAAGAAGGTGAAGAAGGAAGATATTTCACTCGAACGTGTAACCAGTGGCGTAGCAAAGCCTCTCGTACGCCTATAAAGCAGTTGCCTTTTTATCATAAAGTTACTATAAATAACGTATGATAAAGCAACGATTCAGACATTTCATTGGTAAGGGCACTCTTACCATTTTCGATATCGACGAAACCCTCTTTCATACCAAGGCTAAGGTCAAGGTCATGAAAGGGGGTCTCCTTGTTCGTGAACTCGATAATCAGGAATTCAATACGTACAAGCGTAAGCCTGGTGAGGAATACGACTTCGGACAGTTCAAGAATGCAGAGTACTTTCGTAAGACGTCAGTACCTGTTGAGAAGATGATCGATCGTGCTAAGAGCGTTGTTAAAGCAAAAGGCAATCCTCACTCACGCGCTATCATCTGTACTGCTCGTGCAGACTTCGATGATAAGGAAACGTTCCTTCAGACGTTCCGTGATCATGGTATTGACATTGACCAAATGCACGTTGAACGAGCTGGTAATCTTGGTATTGATTCTTCTGCAGAAGCTAAGAAGGTTATTTTCCGCAAGTATATAAATACTAAGAATTACATTAAAGCTCGTCTGTATGACGATGCCATGTCGAATCTTAAAGCGTTTCTGGAACTCAAAACAGAATATCCTGACGTTGAATTTGAATCATGGTTCGTTAATCCAGATGGTTCTGTTAAGAGGGTTAAATGAAGTCATTCAGCGAATTTACAAACGAAGCCTTCGATGGGGCCGAGTTCCGACGTCATATGGCTTCCCTGAAAGCCAAAGAAGAGTTAAAAAAGACTAATCCAGTCGCGGCCAAGGCACAAGAGCTGGCTGCTAAGGAAAAAGAAAGACTAGCTCCTTCTAAAAAGAAATCAGATTCGAGTGCTGCCGCTTCACACAATAGCGATCCATACTCAAGCTGGAACAGCATTCATAGCCCGAATTGGAAACCATAATGAAGTCATTTAGCCGTTTCATCGCAGAAAACCGTATGACCGCTCACGGTGAAGTGACTGCTGCTATCGCTCAGCATAAGAAGGCTGGAGAGATCCTTAATCAATCCTATAAGGACCTTTACGATCAGGCTCGCCGCATTCTTAGCGGTGATATGCGCCATGTAACTGAACTCATGCTCAAACATATTCATGCTGGTAATAAGACTCAAGAGCTTCACGATCTCTACTACGATTGGCCAAGCGACTCTTTCAATTCACTAAACAAGGCTTCACGCACTCTTGCTAAGGTTAAGGATCCGCAGTTCAAAGACGTTGTAACAGCTGGTAAAGCAGTGCTTGAGAAGTGGATTCCTGTTGCAGCTGATCTAAAGGATCTTAAGGGTAAGGTCGTTAAGGCTACTCAGAAGCGCGCTGAAGCTAAGGCAGCTGCTGAGAAGGTTATGTCAGGTAAGAAGGCATCATCAGCTCCTCTTATTAAGATCTTCGAGTCACATATGAACGAATACGTCGCGATGGCTGAAAAGCGCGCTAAGGAATTCGTTGATGATCGTCTTGCTGCTCTTAAGAAGCATGACTGGGATCTCGATAAGGTTGCTCCTCGTCCTAACTCACGCACTATGGGAGCATCTGAATATAAGTCTGCTCAAGCAAAGCGTGATCTCTACAGCTCAATTACCAAGTCTGTACACTCTATGCGTCGCCAAGGTGAACCTGATCTACGCGAACCTAATAAGGCTATGATCGATCGCTATATCGAAATGAATAAGAAGGGTGCTGAAGACGCTTATAAGAACTTTATGGAGAAGATGATTCAGAAGATTGGCAAGCCAGTCACAGACGCTAAGATGACCGGTAACATCTGGACCAACGCTACTCTTACTGTAACTACCGAAGACGGTGAAGAGCAGGTTTGGCACACTCAGATGATTCTGAACTTCTCGAAGTACCAGAAAATGTTCAATCAATTTCCATCCCGTAGAAAGAAGTAATATGAAGCGCTTTTCCAACTTTCTTAGAGAGATGACAGAAGCGGATGAAGCCAAGCTCAAGCATCTTGAGCATGCTGAAGACCATCCAATTAACGCTGGCCATGAGGGTGTTATTCATGCTCTCAATAACCTACAAGATGTCCACCGTAAGCTTCGTGGTCGTGAAAACGATACTAAGATCACGATGAAGTACGATGGATCGCCGTCTGTTGTTTTCGGTCACCATCCTGAGACTGGTAAGTTCTTCGTAGCATCTAAGTCTGCGTTCAATAAGAATCCAAAGCTTAATTACACTGAAGAAGATATCGAAAAGAACCATGGTCATGCTCCCGGTCTAGTCGAAAAGCTTAAAGCTGCTCTTCATCACCTTCCAAAGGTTGTACCACCTCGTGGCGTATATCAAGGTGATATCATGCACACTAAGGGTGATGTAAAGGAAGATAAGGGCAAGGTTCACTTCACACCTAATACGATTACATATTCAGCCCCTAAAGGCTCACCGCATGGTAAGGCTGCGCTAGCATCTAAGATCGGTGTAGCCCTACATACAGCTTATAAGGGTGATAACCTCGAAGATATGAAGGCTCAGTATGCACCTGATCTTTCGCATTTCGGTAGTCATCCAGATGTACATCTTATCTCTACTGAGCATAAGCTCGATAAGATCAAGTACACCCCAGAGCAACAGGCTAAATTTAACGAGCACTATAAGAAAGCTGTTCGTATAGTAAGACAGATTCCACAAGAAGGACATGAGGCTGTCGCGGGTCATCGTCTCCCTCTTAAGACCTATATCAACTCTACTGTACGTGATGGTACTGATCCGTCTGTACAGGGCTTCTTGAAGCATTATCAAAATGCTCATCAGAAGGGTATTGATAAGGTTAAGACAGAGAAAGCAAAGCAAGCAAAGACTGTTGAAATGCAGCGTGCACTACAAGATGTGCATGATAATAAGCAGCATTTCGAAAACATTCTTGCTCTACATAAGCATTTGCAAGGTGCTAAGGACACATTAACTCATACTCTTGCATCGCATGCAGAATTTGGACACTCTATTCGCGGTAAGAAGTCTAAGCCAGAAGGCTTCGTTGTTGTGCGTAACAATCGTCCGACGAAGTTTGTCGATCGTGCAGAGTTCTCGCGCGCCAACTTCAATAAGGATGCTGAATAATGGCTAAAGATAAACACATTGTAACAGCTTTCGGTCGTGTAAACCCTCCTACAATCGGGCATGAAAAGCTCTTTAATCACGTTAAAGCGCTCGCTGATCGCGAAGGTGCTGAGCATGATATCCGGGTATCACACTCGCAAGACGCTAAAAAGAATCCGCTATCACAAGACCAGAAGGCTAATCACCTTCGTAAGATGTTTCCTGATCATAAGTTCTCTGGTTCGTCAAAAGAATCTCCTTCTTTCATGACACATCTCGGTGAACTTCATAAGAATGGCTATACGCATGTAACCTTTGTCGCTGGTTCAGACCGTGTTCCTGAGTACCAGAAGCTTGTTGATAAGTATAATAAGCCGGAAGAAGAAGGTGGTGTATTCCACTTTAAGCGTATTAAGGTTGTATCAGCTGGGCATAGAGATCCTGACGCAGAAGGCACAGAAGGTATGTCAGCGTCAAAGATGCGTGAGCATGCTAAGGAAGGTAATTATCATTCCTTCAAGGCTGGTCTTCCAAAGCACGTAACTCATGAGCATGCTAAGCAGCTTTACAATGATGTCCGTAACGGTATGGGTATTAAAGAATCAGTATTAATGCGATTTAAGAATTGGATACAAGGTTAATGGCACAGTGGCGCAACGATCAACAATCTTATAAACAACCACATAACGTTAACCTACACGAGACTAACATTCCAGTTGATCGTCACGGTAATGTTATCAGCGGCAGCTATTTTCTAGATATCGCAAAAGGTAAGATATCAGGGCATAGTGTTGCGTTTATTTCTGGTCGAGCTGAAAACTTTGCAATTCCATCTACTATTTGGAATGTTGGTGGTATGTATCCATGGTCTGCATGGAATGGTGGCGCTACGGCCCTATACATTAACAGCTCAAGTGCTAGTGATACCTTAAGCATTCTCCTTAACGGTCTGGATACTAATTATAACCAAATTACAACAGTTGTGCAATTAAACGGTACGAGCTTTGTTAATACTGGCGCTGTTACATTTCGTAGATTGAATAGTGCTTATATTATCGATAGCGGCGCTATGAATGTTGGAATTATTAATATCAGAGTTGGCTCTACAACAGGTACTATCGTAGGGCGTATTAATATAGGTATAGGTCAGACGTCTATGTCAATCTATACAGTTCCAGCTGGCTATACTGCATTCTCTATGTTCGGTGACTTCTCAGTTAACAAGAACGAAGGAGCTGAACTAAACGCACGTTGGAGATTCTTTGGTGGTGGCTTTATTACTGTCTACGCTATTGAGCTCTACCAACAAGCTTATTCAGCACAACCACCAGTTCCTGGCGGCATACCTGAAAAGACTGATATTGATAATGTAGCTGCATATGTTACTACACCAAATGGTACACGTGTTTATTCCAATCAGCAGCTAATATTAGTGCGAAACGATCTTCTCTAACTTATCGAATAGCTAAATAAACGGAGGTTAAGGCTACGGCAAACACCCGTTTAGTTAACAGATAAGCCTTAGGGAAACTCTGATGCAAAGAACAAAAGTACCAACCCGCGACACAAATGTTTCTTCTCCCAATCTAGATGACGTTGTCGGAGAAATGCGTGTTGCCGTAGTCTTAATCGAAAGAATTGCATAAGCTTCTTGGTGGACCGAGAGGCTTTTTTTATTGTTTAGAGGAATATATGGACGAATTAGACGAAACAGTTCTCGATGTTGCACAGCGCCAGAAGCGCGCTCAGATTCTTCGTCGATACAAAGCAAAGATTGAACGTGCACGTGAAATCTCGAAGAAGAGAATGGCTCCGAAAGAGAACATTAAAAAGCGCGCATATGCGCAAGCCCGTCAAATCGTACGCCGTCGTGTAGCTGGTAAGCGTGGCGCAGAGTATGAAAAGCTTGGCCCATCGGAAAAGATGGCCATTGACCGTGCAGTTGAAGGTAAGCAGAAGCTTATCAAGAAGATCGCTCTGCGTCTAATTCCAAAGGTTAAGTCAGCTGAGCAGCAGCGCCTATCTACATACATGAAGGGCCATAGCCTTCAGAACCACGGCGCGCCTGAGGGTAAGAATAAGGAATCGAGCGGCAGCTCTTCCGTACAAGAGAGCTTTAATCAGCTGTTTAGTGAGCAGTTCCCACCTGTGGCAGAACGTTCACAGCGCAAGCAACCTGAAGAAGCATCTAATTCAACTGTAAAGAAGGCTGGTGGTAAGGAAGTAAAGGGTAATAAGAATATTACTCAGTTCGCAAAGTTTGATGAAGAGCGTGAATGTAATTCATCTGCTTATAAAGCCATTGCAAAGAAGTCCAGAAAGTCTGGCGTAAACGAAGATATCCTCGGTGAAGTTTATGATCGTGGTATGGAATCATGGTATGAAGAAACTGGCGTAACCCAGCAGCAGTATGCGTTCGCCCGTGTAAACTCTTACATCAACCAGGGTAAGTCTTACTTCAATGAAGATGCAGATCTGCATGAGCTCTCTACACCACTTCTACATTCTTACCTTGACAAGGCTAAGAAGACTACACCAATGCAAAAGCAGCGTAAGGTTCGTGGATCTGATCCAGCAGAACATAAAGAAGCTGAACGTAAGCGTGTACAGCGTAATGATTATATGAAAACTGCTACGAAGAAAATTTCTAAGCAGTATGCTGCTGAAGATACACAGATTGATGAGCTTTCGATAAACACACTCGACAAGTACATTGATAAAGCTTCAAACGATCGCACCAAGCAGCTCGGTAACGAGCGCAAGTACAATAACCGTCTAAAGGGTGTATCACAAGCTCTCAAGAAGGGTAACGAACAAGCTGCTAAGGAAGGACCAAAGAAGCTTAAGCCAGTTAAGACTGACTATGAGCGTCAGATGGATGATGCACACCGCTACATCTACAAGGAAGAGAATGAACTTGACGAATCCTTCCGTAAGTCATTAATGGCTCAGCATATGGGTAAGAGCAAAGAACAATTCTTATCACCTCCTAATACTGTTGGCGGTAAAGCTACTAAGAAAATTCATCATAACGAAAAGCATGATATTGAAGTCTACCATGGTATGCAGGTCTATAAGACTCAACCACACTATGTCTTCCATAATGATAAGCTAGTTCATTATACCAATAGCCGTGACAATGCTATGAAGCATGCTGAAAAGCTTGCTAAGAAGCTTGATAAAGGGCAGAAGGTAAATGAAGAGACTGAACTAGACGAAGGTGTCAAGGAAACTATTAAGGGTATCATCCGCCGCGAAAAGTCAAAGGATATGCCACTAGTTCAAACTCGTCGCGACTATGCAACTAACAAGGCTGGCGAAGCATACGAAAAGGGTGATACTCGTAAGGGCAATCAGTACTCTGCATGGGCTGAAAGAGACCGTAAGAAGGCTGGCGATCGTTCAACCAACCCAACTGGTAAGTATCGCACTAAGACATCAGACTACACTAACGAAGCTTTCTCTAACTGGTCATTTGGAATGGAACCAGGCGACAAGACTAAGGTTCTAACTGGCGACCATAAAGGTAAGCGTGGTGTAGTTGTTTCTAAGCATGAAGATGGCGCTGTCTATAAGATCAAGCACGAAGATGGTTCGACTATGAAGCATCACATCTCAACTCTTTCCGAGCCAATCGAAGAAGCTCGTGAACCAGGCAAAGCATACGTAAAGCGTATGAAGCGTGATGATGGCTCTTCAATGATTGTTTCATCCACTAAGTGGGGCCAGAAGAAGTACTGGAGAGATTCAGAAGGCGGTCTAAAGAAGGCTCGTGAACATGCTAAGGCTGATCTAGATGAGGCAGCTGAGTCAATCGTACCACAGAAGCCAGGTGCTGCTTCAAAGCGTCGTATGGGTGCACAGTCAGTAGAGCGTGATTCGACACCACAGACTCCAACTAACGATGCAGATCATCCAACATCACCTGCTTCTTCTCATAATAAGCATCAGCAGATTAAGAAGAAGATTATCGACGAAGAAGGTAACTCGCAGATCGATCCAAAGAAGCGCCTTGTAGGTACTGATGAGCTGGTTAAGGCTTTCAAGAAGGATACTCCAGGGCAGTGCAATGAGGATCTAAACGAGTCTTTTAATATCGCATTCGCGGCAGGCGTTGGCGTATCACTAACTGCAGCTGATCTAGGTATGAGAGCACAGGGCGGCTTCGCTCTGCACCCATCCGTAATGGAAGAAATTGCTCGACGTGAACAGGAAGAGATGGAAGAAGAGGTCGTAACTGCTGATAAAGCACCGGTTGTAATCCCTTCACATAAAGATGCGAACGGCAATACTATTCCAGCTAAGACTGTGATGCGTAAGAAGGACAAGACCATTATCAAGTCTGGTAATGTCCATAATGGGGAAGATGAATGAAAAGCTTTCAACAGTTTATGAATGAAGCTTCATACCAAGGACGCGAGGTACCTCTTAATAAACCTATGAAAGGGGATGTTAAGAAGTCAAAGGTATACGTCGATCCAGATGGCGATGGTAAAGCAAAGAAGGTAAACTTCGGCGATAAGAATATGAAAATTAAGAAGAATATTCCAGCTCGTCGCAAATCATTTAGAGCGCGTCATAATTGCGAGAACCCTGGGCCGAAAGATAAAGCGCGTTATTGGTCGTGTAAGGCATGGTAATAAATAATTATTTAATTAAAGGTTTAGAAGTATGGATGAGCTAATTGAATTAATGAAAAAGCTACTAGCCGATACATTCGCGTTTCGCGTGAAGGCTCAGTACTACCATTGGAATGTTGAAGGTCCTGATTTTATGCAGTACCACGATCTATTCGGTAAGCTGTATACAACAGCTGATGCGGATGTTGATACTATCGCAGAGCATATTCGTGCACTCGATTCATATGCTCCTGGCTCGTTTAAGCGCTTTATGGAACTAACATCTATCGAAGGTGAAGAGACTGTTCCAGCAGCGCTTGAGATGATCAATCGTATTGCAGCAGACAATCTAAAGCTACACGCTAGTATGACAGCTGCGCATGTTGTTGCAGATGAAATTGGTCAGAATGGAATTGTAAACTTCCTAGAAGGTCTACTTGATGCTAACGAGAAGACCCAATGGATGCTTCGCTCAGTTCTAAAGAGATAATATGTACAGGTCTATCGCATCTGTAGTTAGATCAATTCTAGAAGGTTCTATGGTAGGCCACGGTGCCATTGCTCCTGATGGCGGCCCTGAAAAGGACATGAACGATCAGATTGCAGTTGGTGCGTATGCTACCAAGGCATTTGAAATGTCTGATAAAGCGCAGAAGCTTTATTCAAACCTACCAATTACAACTCCATCCGCTGCAGCGGAAGTAGCTGCGATTGAACTTGATAAGATTTTTGATCTATTCCGTGATGCAAGAGCTCGTAAGCATATTAATGTTCATGATCTTTCGACCGCTATTACTAGTGAAAAGAAGGTCATGAAGATGGCTAAAGAGATGGGTCTTGAGCAAGAGCATAAAGACATTCTAAGTGATATTATGCGTCACTTAAATGACTTTGCAGATGCTCAGCCAGAGAGAATTATTGATCCAGAAGATCACGTTCATCCTTTAGATGATCCTAGATTTGCTACAGATGCAAAAGAGTACAATACTGATAGAACAAACGACAGAGATATTGATAACGTCAAGAACTACCTCATCCGTAGATCAACAAAAGCACAGCGTAAGCTCAAAATTATCGATAATGATTAAACAATAAATATAGTAAACACCCCTCGGAGAAGAAACAAAATGATTGATAGTAACAACCAAATTAACAAGCTTTCTAAGAGCCTTATCGATGCAGTTCGTGGGGTTATGGAGAGCAAGGAGCTTTCACCAAAGCAGAAGAAGATCGCAAGTGTCGCGGGCGATAAGGAAAAGATTGACGCAGAAGATCTTAAGAAGCTTCGCGGCGAAGAAGTCGAACATATTGACGAAGCGCTCGATGCAGCTGCGCGCTACGGTGATCACCACACAGCTATTAAATCGCTCATGAAGTCAATTTCTCAGCATATCGATAACCATAAGTCAGATGCTCTTAAGTATCGCGACTATCGTGGTAAGAAGGGGGTAAACTGGGGTCACGTAGGCGATCTTGCTCAGGTACATTCACAGCTAGCTGACATTCATGATCGTCTTGCTCAGCGGGGTGAATATAAGAAGGGTATGAACGAAGAAGTTCAGATCGATGAACAGCAGATCGACGAACTATCACGCAAAACAATGGCTAATTATATTAAAGGCGCTGCGAAGGATATTGAATATAATGCAGCTAAGCGTCAGAAATTTCAGCCATGGGAAAACGATAAGGATCCAGACATTAGAGCAGCTGGTCGTAGAAGAGTAGGTAATGCCGATAAAGCTCTTGATAAGAGACTTAAGGGATCTTCTATGGCAGCAAATAAACTTGCTAGAGAAGAAGTCGAGCTATCAGCTGAAGAGCTAGAAAGAATCGAATCACTAGCAGCTGGCCTAGAGCTTGACGAAGCACGTGGTCGCCCTCGTAAGGATGCAGCTAAGTCTCCTGAAGATGAAGCAAACGAGCCTCGCCAACACATCATCCAACAGCTACAGAGAGCAAAGCTTTCTATGCATGGTGGCGCTAAGGTGAGATTCCAGAACGGTGAGACTCATGAGATTCACGGCCGCCATGCTGCAACTCTTCTCGACAAGTACGCAGGTATGAAGCCACATGAGAAGGAAGCTTTCCAGAAGAAGATCGGCGCTTCACACGAAGGTCTAAAGAGCGAACTCTAATGGCAATC
>JACCDQ010494079.1_pt1 | contig 52076 bp, 81 predicted proteins | sample 7446031 | NCBI WGS metagenome assembly JACCDQ01 (sample SAMN15323442, study PRJNA562643) | freshwater metagenome | isolation source: river surface water | place: USA:Blue River Watershed | collected 2017-08-17
AACTGTGCGCGAGACGTACTTGCGGTTGCTGGTAGTGGGTGTTGCCCCGCCGTTGATTTCCGGCGTCCCCGTCATGCCCCAGCCCGAGACTGTGACGGCAAGGGACGCCCGCACACCAACCCAATACGTCCGACCTCTGTATAGAGTAATCGGAGCAGCCACCGTCTTGAGACCCAGAGAGGTCACCGAGACATCGGCTGTTTCGAGGAGCAAGCTGCCCGGTCGCTGAGTGTCGGGGTCACTGTCGTAGAAGACCATTTTGCACACTGCACCGGCACCGCCAATCGCCGCGACGTTGATTGTGGCGTCCGTCATTACGACATCAGCGCGGGGCGTGAAGGGGTAAATACACAACTGGTTTGCGGCTAGCGAAAGGTTACTGACGCCGTTGTTCGAGCCAATGTTGGTCTGGACGTATTCCCCGCTTGGTGGGGTCACCCAAGGGATCGACCCAGCATCGGTGATCCCATAGCCTTCAAGGGTCGTGGGGGTGCCAGTAATGCTGCTCCAATCAGAACCACCACCAGCCGCTGCTACCCATGCTGACCCAGACCAACGAACAGATTGGCTAAGCGTCGTGTCATAGGCCTCAGCCCCAACGACGATGCCGAAGGTCGGCAGAGAGGACGTAGAAAGCCTAGCTTCGATCCCGGCAGGTAACCAAAGGCCAAAGGCAGAGCCATCGTAGTATCGCACCCACATGCCTTGCTCAGGAGCGGCAGGGTCCCAAATCCGCTGTGCAAATTGGGTCGTTGTCAAGCGCTCGATGTCTACATTATTTGTCGCCCCAGTCAGGCAAGAGGGACGGTCGGCAATGTTGGCGGTGAGACCTGTCGTGACGCGATAGCGTCCACCGGGGAAAGTCGTCCCACGCATGTCGCTCAGAAGACCTTGCGGACCATTCTGCCCGAGGCCAAAGCCCCGAGACACACGACGACGCCAAGAGCCGCCCCCATTGTAGATCAGCGTGACCACCTCTCCGGGATGCACAAAGTTGTCCCGGTCAATCACGTCAGAGCCCCCCGGAGCAAGAGTGACGGTCAGCGAAACGCCTGCAATCACTGTAACTCTGAAGCCTGCAAAGGGTGCTGTCGGCAAGGTAAGGGTCAGCGAGGTGGTGGGGATATAGGTGCGCGCATGATCGGCTAGAGCGACAGTCGTTGCACCACTCGGGTTACTTTCAGTCCCATCCGTCACGCCGCTCGAAAGCCTTACGACTGAATCAGGGATAGAAGTTAGAGAGCCAAAGGTATGTGTGTGGGAGGCTGATGCAGCATCAGTGATACCGTAACCAAGCAGGGTAGTGGGCTTAGAAGTAATGCTAGACCAGAGAGGACTATCAATCTCTACGATACTACCACCAACGTTAGCTTTAAGGTGGTTGTCTGTCGTATTATACCAGACTTCCCCTTCTACGTGGCTAGAGGGATCAGAGGCTCTGCCGACAAAGGTCACAGGCTCAGAGAAGTGCTTTTTACCTGTAATCGTCTGAGTGCTGCTAAGGCCAACCTTGCTATCGAGTTCAGTCTGAAGGTCAGTCTGGGACGACAAAGTTCCTGTGATAGAGCCCCAAGTAGAGGCACCGCCGCCAGAGCCAGCACCGTCACCGTATTCCTGCCAGACGTTACCGGAGATATTAACAAGGATGATGCCTTGGTATTGTCCAAGGGTCTTGTTGACCCCGCCGTTAAGTCGCAGACCAGAGGACCCGTAGGTAAGGGTGACAGGGGTGACGTTACGGTTACGGAGGAAGACGACAGGATGGTTAGCCCCCGGACCAACGATAGTCGCTAGGGTTCCCCCACCGGGGACGTCAAGGACAATGTTAGACGAGGTAGCAGTAATAGACGTAGTACTAAGGTCAGTGATGGCCTGGCTAGTCGTCCCACCGAACATAATGTCGTAGGCGGAGGAGGAGCCTGTAGTGGCAGCAGCCCCTATCTCTTGCCAGACAGTGCCGGACACGAAGATAAACAAAGCTGCGTGGTTGTTAGGGAGAACCCGGTCAGTCCCGCCAGCAAGACGAAGGAGAGAGTTACTATGACGGAGGGTGATACCAAACCCACTGTTGTTCCGAAGAAGAACAAAGGGGTTCAGAGGGCCACTAAAAGTGATAGACGAGATTTCAGAGCCGGAATTAAACCCGACAGCATTAAGGGTCTTAGTAACGGTAAGAGCCCCACCGACAGGACCCGGACCAGTCCAGTAAGACCAAGAAGCGAGGTCAAGGATAGACGAAGTGGTGTTACCACCGTTGACAATATTAGTGCCGGAGGACAGGTCAAGGCTTTCACCGAGAGTGTTACCAGCAAAGGCCCCGTCAATAACGTTGTCGTCTGCCACGTCCCAGAACTCAACACCGTAGCGGGCGTTACCATAGGCGGTGACACCGGACATAGTGTTACGCAGGGACAAACCAGCATAAGCCCCTTTACCCACACAGACACCGGAGTAACGGTTGTTGATGGAGGTAACACCAGCAGCAGAGTTATTGGACCCGAAGAAGTGGAGACCGTCTTGGGCACAGTTCTCAATCAGGAGATTGCTGAGGGTGTTGTAGTCAGACGTAATGGAGATACCGTTATCCCTAGTATCCCGACAAATAGAGCCTTCAATAATGTTGAAGTCGTTGGTGGTGGTGATACCAATAGCTTCAAGGCCAATTTGGTTTTCAGACGCCAAGTAATACTGGGCAGGACCACCGGGGACACCAACGACACTGGTCTGGTAAGGAAGAAGGGTTGCAGGGTCTGCGTATTTCTCTGCGTAAAGTCTATTACGGGTAGAGATACGGGAACCGTCATTGGTGACGTAAATACCAAAGTTGCCGAGGTTACGTCCTTCGTACAGCCGGACTTCGTTGTATTGAGACCCAAGCAAAGCAATACCGTTGGCCTGCATCTCACGGGCAACGACATGGACCTTACAATAGTCAGAGCGGATAAGTTTAACCCCAGAGTTCCCTTTGTTAAACTTTAGATCAATCTCACAATACGTCGAGTCAGTGACTTCAACGTGGTAAGCACTACCAAAGTCAGTATCGGCGAACTCAAGGTCAATGAGTTTAACCCCGGTAACAGCGTTAAGACGAATGGCCGTCAGAAGCGTGTAGGGGTGCTTAAGCTTGGCCCCGGATACACCCCGGAGAGTCTTGTTGCTGGGGACTTCGACAGTGCTGGTAAGAGACCAGACCCCAGCAGGGACGACAACATCAGCGTAAGAGGCCAAGGCCGTGGTGATCGCCGTGGACGGGTTACTCATAGCCGAGAGAGGGATAAGGTAGGGAGCCTCTGTCGTAGGAGTGGTAGAACCACCACCAGAGCCAGCATTCTGAATGGCATCATAGGCTTGGTTCATCAGGTCGATCAGCCCTTGGTCCTCAGTGACAGAGGAAGTGACGATCAGACTAGCGAAGTTAGCTGTAGGTGTATCAGAAGGAACATTGAACCTAAAAGGCAGTCGGCCATCAGGAGGCGTAACGTAGAAACCGCTATAGGTGCCGGGGAGCAAGTCAAACGACACAGCCCCAAGAGCATCCGTATAGACCGTGATGTATTCGGGGACTACAGTCAACCCGCCATCAGTCGTAACAGTGAACTCTTCTTTACGGAATGTGATCTTGCGGTTTGCCGCAGACGACCCATCAGGGATTACGACAGAACCAGTAATGTGACAGGTCATAGCCCCTCCTAATATGAAATGGTTTGAGCCAAACTCAACACGACAAAGATGTAATGGTGTTTCATGTTAGTCGGCTCTGCTAACACATATAGTTCGATATCAATGCTTGTCAAGACCCCTTAACGCTTCTGGCCTTTTAACGACACCTAAAGCATAAGTCTAATGGCGTTAGGTGCGCAGATTCCACTACAAGCAATGGCTTCATGGAGGACTATTCGTCCTATACGACACCAAGAAGCATTAGGTGATCAGAATCCTACACCCTTATCAGGGTAAGCATCCCTTACAAGTGTATCTAATGCAATAGTGTTAAACCTATCATATTGATTATTATAACTAATATATGAATAATCTAACATATGTATAGGATACTATTGTATAGATAGAGCAGATTTTGAGTTTGTCAAGAGGTAGGGTCGATCACAAATTGTTACAATCACCTAAGTCTATGAAATCTAACAAAAGAATTATTTGGCTTACCCCTTGACAAGATTTTTCCTTGTCGTTTGAGTGGGTTACAAGACCCCTCTTTTCATCCGTCATCACAGACCTGTAACAGACTGTAACAATTCGTGATCAGTTCTCATTGTGTTCTCATTTTACCATATTTTTGGGGTTTCCACGATTTTCTTTGTTTTTGGGTAGAAATCCTGAGGTTTGGTAAGAAAACTAGGGAAATCGAGGCTAATGTTACCAATACTAATGGAATCAAGCACTTACAGGTCTTGAGAATTTTCTTTTGTTTTGGCCTACTGCCTAGGGGCGTCAGAATTTTCTTTTGTTTTGGAAACATAGGGGTCTGCACCCCACCCGCATTAGTCTGTCAAGTGATTCGGAGGGTCCCATCATCCCCTCATAGCATAATGTTGATTCGGTGTTGCATGATAGCCACAGTCTAGGCCCAGGCGTGTCAAGCACTATTGCATGATTGTAACAATTCGTGATGTGAAGGCCTAGGGTCTTAGGTATGCAATAATGGTGTTAGGTATGCGTTAGGGTAATAGCTAGGGGTGTAGCACTAATGTTATAGACTAATGAATAAATGTAATGATAACAATAAATTGCTTGACAAGAGAGGGTGATTCGCAAACACGCCCCATTAGAGCCATAGGAACACAACGTTCCGTTTAAGGCTAAACTATCCATTAGTTTAGGTCTCAACAGTATGTAAGCAAACGACAAAACTAGTTTAGTGTTAAACCATATGCCCTAGGTCCAGTGATAGGACAGTGACAGATTGTGTCATGGCCTTAGGAGCCCATAGGATGGCCGCTAGATAGGGCCTAAGGCTTTAGGCTACCCATACATAGGACAAGGGTATAACGCGCTTGTAAGGCCTCTCTGGCGCAGTGCTACAGGGCAGGGCAAGGGATAGGGTCTAAGGCCTATGGGGCTTAACAAAACACGACTAGCTTTGTCGTATTAAACCGGGTTCTCGATATAAACGACTAAACGAGTCGTCTTATAGGGAAAAAAAAAAAAAAAACCCCCGCCCAAGGGGATTAGCCAAGGGCAGGGTATAGGGTTTAGGTTAGACCTGTATTTCTCTCAACTCATACAGGGAGACTAAACCACGCCCCCAATAGCGGGGCCTTATGAAGGCTAGTGCAGACTCCAAGTCTTCAAAACACCAAATAGAAGTGCCGTCATAGGGGACTTTATAGTGGACTTGGTAAGCCATATCAATTCGCCCTATCTGTCGCAGTATTCATAATCAGCACTTGGACCTTAGCTAGCGCCATGTCCTGTTGATAGGCCTCAGCCTTTGCCAGTGTCATGAGTGGCCCAAAGGGTTTGACTTCATAGGGGCCATTAATCGCCAATCGGTAAGTTGCTTGCATCTTGTTTCCTTGCTTGTCTGTTGTCGTTTGAGGCAAGCCCAAGACTTGGGCAAGCCATTGTCTGAAGGTTGTTTTAGGCCGGATATTAGGGAGTATTGGCTTTAGTCCTTTCCTGTTTCACTCTGCCGCAATCATGGGGGCAATCAGCGTTTCATCCACGGGATACCATTGCCCCTCGATGCAAACCCAGTCGGGATTGGCTTGGACTTCGGCAAGGCTGACAGTCTCCCCATTGGACAAAGTGACTCCGTCAACATCATGGTAAGTCTCTCCATCCCAGTCTGACACAAAGTAATCATGGTACTGGGGCGAATAGTATTTTCCATCAATATAAGTCGCATAGTCGGATTCCCAATATTCGCCATCATCTTGACACATGATAGCATTGGATTCCGCCCACGACTGCGCCACGGTTTCATGGTAGACATTTCCATACCGAACAAGGCTGTAAAGCTCCACGGTTTCGTCAGAGTCGACGTATTCCCCCAAGCGGGGGCAATAGAAATACCGGTCATCGAAACAAGACTCGCAATAGATACCGCTATCGTCGGTTGAATGCGTTTCGTCTTCTGACAAGGACTCGCCGCAGCACTCGCAAGAATATCGGGGGGATTCTTCCCAATAGACTTTCCCGCCAGTCTGGCGAATATCCACGTCACCCGACTCGTCAATCTTGAAATAATCGCCATTATCTGTAGCGGCACTATTCGTATCGACATAGGGCATTAGGTAAGCGCCTGACTCTACTTCAATCTTAAGCAGGTTATACCCGGCCTTATTCCATGCCCTGTTGACTGTATAGGAGTCAGGCTCAAAAGTAGCGCCATTAGCCTCGATAAAGGCTTTCAAGCCATGGCTAGCAGAGTCTGACGTGGTGTAAATGGGCGCAGACAAGCCCAACAATTGCGGCAAGGTTTTGTCGTAATCATAGGACGGATTAACAGGCACCACGGCCCTAGCTGCAATCTTTCCGGCCTTTTCCGCCCAAACGATAGCGAAGTCTCCACTAGCATATACTTCGCAAGGGTGCAGCCCATTAGGCAAGCCGAAGTAATGCGAGTCGTGCCGCATGCAGGAGCCTTGCATGGATTTAAAACCGCTACGCAGAGTCGGATTGAGAGTCGGTGCTTGCTCCCCAGTGTAGACCCTTTTGAAAGATTCCCTATCGGTGGCGATGAAATATTCAAGGGGGGCGGATTCAGCCGCCGCAGCCTCTTTCCATGCTTCGACCTCTTCGGCGATTTGGGAATCTGTCGCCATAGGGAAAAGCTTCTTCAGAAGTTTCCCATATTTGATTTGAGTCCGAATTCCTTGACCGTCCGAACCATGCAAAGCGCGCTTTTCTGCGGTTTGATAATAGGCCCACAAATCGGGATTAGATTCAGACACGGCGGGGCAAGTCAAACTGATAACGGCACTGGTGGCGCTATACCAAGCGGAGTCCAGCCCCAAAGAATCCGCAAAGCGATAGACGCGAGAATCCGGCGCTTTATCAACCGCAGAGCCAAAGGCGAAAGGTTGGAACATGTGAAATTCCAAGTAATCCCAATACTCAAGATAAAGATTAAAGCCGAATTGCGCGGCGTACCTGTAGGACTCTGCATAGGGCTTAGGGTCAAGACCCCTTCGCAGTGTGTAGGCAAAGCCATAAGCGAGGGACTCCCGCCTCGCCTTCGAATTGATAAATGCCCTAAGGGATTCCGTATGATCCAGATTTACCGCAAGGTAATTGCTAAAAGCAAAGCTGTTATAGGGGACTCTGTATTCCGGCATTTAGTAGACTCCTCGGTTGGTTGGTTTGACTTATGAATAAGGCCTTAACACTAGGCCTTACGCTAAATCAAAGCGGCAAGTTTTGAATTGCCCACAGTAGCAGAGTGAACATAAACCCAACTGCGATAGCGTCACGGATTCCGCCTTGCAAATTAGGCCTCAATCACAATCTGCCGGATCTCGAGGCGGTAGCCCTTACCGAAGTAATCCTCTGCGGCGCTCAATTCCTCCACAATGGACTCCCCATTGGAAGTTGCGGCGTCATGGTCCAGATAGAACGACTCCGAGACGACTTTTCCGAAATCATGCTCTTTATATACAGTCACTGCGTAGGCTTTCAGATAGGCCATATTCAGACTCCTTGTTTGTGTTTCCTTGATTCGGACCTTAAGGGATTCTTTACCAAGTGTCAACAAGGCTAATCAAAGATTAATCGGCCCTTGATTCCGTTAAGTAGAATCACGGGCGCGGGCGCGTGAGGCCTGGACCAGGAGAAGTCAACAGTAAATATGTCTTTATCACGCAAACGTGATCAATTGTTGCATAAGGATTCCGCTATGTTAGCGCTAAACCCGCAACAAAAAGAGAACACTAGTGGAACGAAGTCAGACTCGGGTTTTTATGGGTCAAGGCCTAGGAAATGGCTGAATCGCTTGTAAGGCCCCTCTGGCGGGCTCTACGGGTCATGACTGTTTTTGCCACCCTTTGAGAGTGTAACAATCCACTGCGAATCACTCTGACCCACAGTCCAGGCCGATTGTCAACAGACTCCAGGCGGTTGTAACAATTTGTTATCTCGACTAATCCGGTCGTATATTCAATCACGATTAAGTCAGTCGGCTTTAAGCTGTTAGCGCTAACATAGACACATTATGATATAAGAATGTCTAAGTATTCAAATACCTCAATCCTTGAATGTTAGCGCTATCACGACTATTCCAGGCGATATTCCGCTGTTAGCGCTATCACGACCATGTGAATCGTGTTTACACTCTATTGACATTACCCCTCCATGGGAATACAAGACCCCTCCATGGGAATATGAGAATCGAATCAGTAGGCCCCTCCGATGGACCTAAGACTAACTGAACCCCTCCATGGGAATACTAGAGTCGAAACAATTGCCTTACCCCTCCGATGGAAATTAACCCCTCCGTGGGAATATAAGACAAAAGTTTTAACCCCTACAGTAGAAAGTCAGGCAAAAGAATCAGTTGACAATCTGCGTTAGGTGTGTCATACACAGTCTAACGAAAACGTAGACAACACACTGAAACAAAACGACAAAAGGTGGTGAAAATGGCCTATTCTGTTACGAAGAACAACACTGGTATCGCGGTGGGTTCCCTCAACAAGGACTCCGTCTCTATCGGCTTTCAAGACGAGAAAGACCATGACACCTCCTATTTCACTACGATGAGCCCTCAAGACGCCGTTAAGCTGGCTACCATGCTGCTTACCTATGCAGAGCCTCTGCTGAAGAAGTAAAAGAATCGTTGACTAACCTAGTGGTTTAGGCTACACAGAATACACACAACGAACACAGGAGTTAAGCAAACGTCCAAGTACCTCAATTCGGTTAACCTCGATCTGGACTTCTACCTTGAAATGGTGTCGTATCGCCGTAAGCAAGGTTCGATCCACCAAAAGAAATTCTGCAATCGCTACCTGCAACCTGTCTTTGGTAGCCCTGACCGCCATGGCAACTACACCCTGATCATTGGGGACAAGCCTGCGGTTGCCTTTATGGCCCACCATGATACTGTCCACAAGAAGGATGGTAAGGTGATGCCCGATGTCCTTGATGACTTTGTCGTCTCTTCCACCAATGATGTCCTTGGGGCTGACTGCACCACTGGTGTCTTCCTGATCCTGCGTATGATCAAGGCCAAGGTGCCCGGCGTCTATGTGGTTCACGCTGCGGAAGAGATTGGCTGCATTGGTTCTCGGGCTCTGGTGGCTGACAAGCCTATCTGGATGACTCATGTCAAGGCTGCTATTTCCCTTGATCGTAAGGGCTATGCCAGCATCATCACCCACCAGATGGGTATGCGCACTTGCTCTGAGGCCTTTGCCAAGAGCCTTAACGCTGTGCTTGACGGTAACTTCGAGTCTGACGACACTGGGTCTTACACTGACTCCAACGAGTATGCCAGTGACATCATGGAATGCACCAACCTCAGCGTTGGTTACTTTAATCAGCACACCAAGAATGAGCATCAGGACTGGGTTTTCATGATGGCTCTGGCTGACATGCTTGTGTCGGCTAACTGGAATAACCTTGTGTTTGAGCGTGACCCCAAGATTGTCGAGTATGACGATTGGTCCAACTATTACGGTAAGGCCTATACCTTCGGTTCCAAGTACAAAGGGCCTAAGGGTGGTTATGACCTTGATGACTGGTCTGACATCGCTGACGATCTGCCTAAGCGTAAGTCCAAGCATGGGGCTAACCCTCACGCACTGGACGAAATCGAAGAAATGGTTGCCAAGTATCCGCGTCAAGTTGCCCGGCTTCTTTACGATATGGGTTACTCTCCTGACGGTGTCATGGATGACATCGGCGAATACCTTAACCAGCGTCAGTATTACTAAACGAATCACTTGACTACCCGGCCTACCTGTGCTACTAAGATTGCAATGAAAGGGAAAACAAATGGCAATGACTAAGAAACACTACGAAGCCTTCGCTGCGCTCAATAAGAGTATGTCGCTTAGGTACGACCGTTACGATGACCATGCTACGGGCTACGATATGGCTCTGTATGACGCCTTGGTGGGTCAAGTGAGGCTGTTTACCGAAGACAATACGCGCTTTGACCCTGTGCGCTTCCTGTTGGCGTCTGGTATCGAGCAACCCTACGTGGACAAGATCATCAAGGAGGCCAAAGCCTATGGCAGTTAACCCGAATACTCTTCTCTTCCCTATCGGCACCAAGGTTAAGTATACCGATGTTCACGGTAACGGCTATCAGAACTTCTCTGATCCTTTTGGTGTCGTTGTTGGCTACGGCCACTCTAGCGTTATGCTCGAGGTCAAGTTCTTTGAGGACGGCATACTCCTTTGCTACCCTGAAGAACTTGAAGCAGTGGCTTCGGTTGACGACAACGGTCAATATCTTATGGAGTTGTGACAACGTGGTTAAAGAAGTAGAGCTTGATTTGGTACAGTCCGCTTACGGCCCCGCTCTGAGGCTGACTGTCAAAGACGAGGACTACCAGAGGGTTAGGTCTGACGTGCTGCTAGAAGACATCTTTAAGCTATACGACAAATGGAAGGAATCCCAACGTGGCTAGTTACGATGGCAGAGGCTACGGCTACTTCAGCCTGATCAAGCCTAACGACAAAGACGAAGAATACTGTCCATGCGGTGACCTTCCACTCCGACTGTGTGAGTGTGATGAGCAAATGAGATACCTTGAAGATGACCTAGACCTTACAGACGAGGATTGAACCTATAGCCATGGTATTAGGAATCTGATCACCTAACGCAGTGGACCTAATGTATCAGGAAGTCTAGTGGGAATACCTAATAATCCTCCCTCGGAAAGGGAGCCTTAGGGTAACACAAAAATCTGGTTCTGTCAAGTGATTCGTTGTGGACGAAATCTGCCTTAGACCTACTGCGATAGACCCCTAAAATAAGGCCTGTAGAGGGCCTCTATGGCTTCCCTAGGCATGGGTAGCCAGACACACTGTAAACGCACTGTAGGGCCTTCCTACGGCTTCCAGAGGGCAACATGGACTACGAGAAGAAGTATAACGATCTGCTGGCAGAGGTAAGAGGGGCTGTCGAGGCTCTTGACAAGCCATACTATGGCTCTGACTACAGAGCAGAAGACCTAGAGGAAGCCCTGTATAACCTAAAGACGTTCGTAAACGAATCACTTGACAAACCAGCCTGACCTGTGTAGTTGGGCTTACCAAAAGCAAAAGGACCTAAAGACAATGGCAAGCAAGACGTTTAAGCCTGACACTCCTCAACCGACCGAACTGAGGTGGTTCAACTACCGACAGAACAACTCTGGTGGTTCATTCGTCAAGAATGACGATGTGTCAATCAACGTTGTGATCCAAGCCACGAGCCTTAAAGAAGCCAACCGTATTGCTGAAGACCGTGCTGGCGTCTACTTTGACGGTGTCCGCAAAGGTTACGATTGCTCTTGTTGTGGTGACCGTTGGTACAGGCCTTGGGAAGAAGACGGTATGGAAATCCCTACTACCTTTGTTACAATCGAGGATTGGGCAGAGGATACGGCTCAAGACTCTTGGGAACCGAAGTCTGGTGAATCCGCTGTGATCCTCTACTACGCTGATGGGGCCAAAACCGTTTACTACAAGGACTGAAGCAAATGGCAGACACAGACTACAGCCTTGAGTGGCTGACTAGACCTCCCGGTAGCCTACAGGCTTACGAGGCCGGTTGTCGTTGTCCTGTGATGGACAATAGTTACGGTATGGGACGCTTCGGTGACGGTTTGAAATACGGCTGGTGGACTAACGCTGCCTGCCCTTTGCATGGGACTAAAGACAATGGATGATTTCGTAGGCTTTATATTTGGAGCTTTCCTAGGGGCTGTCGTTATGGGCTTCATTGTAGGTGCCTACGCTGACTCTTGGTGGCAAACCCAGATTCAACAACGTGGCTATAGCGAGTACTGTCAGGATGACGGCTCTTGGTCTTGGAAAGGTGAATGCAATGACTAACAAGTTTAAGGTTGGTGACATCGTTACCTGTGTCGATTCCGTTGGTTGCGCTGGTATCTCTAAAGGGAGGGACTACACTGTTTTAGCGACCTATGATGGTTATGTTAATGTCCTAGATTACTGGGGTCAGGAGAGCAGCTACTCAACCTTTCGCTTCAAACTGAAGGAAGAAACTACCACAGTTTCAACCAACGGTAAGATCAAGTCTGATGGTGGCAGTTCTGCTTACTACCAGTTCCCTGACGGTGCTAAGGAACTGAATGACCTGATCGAGCATAAGGATATGTCTTTTGCCCGTGGGAACATGTTCAAGGCACTCTACCGCCTTGGGGAGAAAGAAGGCATTGACGTGGGCTACGACCTCAACAAGATGCAGCTTTTCCTTGACCGACTGAAGGAGATGCACAAGAAGGGTAAACGTCTTTAGTAAGTAAGAATCACTTGACTTACCAACCCGGTTAGTGTATACAAACTCAAGACGAAGACAGGAGACGTTAGGTGCCAGTGACCGACCTTAAGCATAAAGAGACGACAGACTACCGTGTTACCCTACGGACTAACCTAGGTTTTGATGTCGAAGTTAGTCTTAACCTTGACTGGCCGGGCAACGCCTACTGGGTTGGTGGCAGGGATGAGCCTTGGTCCCTTGAGATTGCCCAAGAACCTACCTTCGAGATTGTGTCGTCCGTCCTGTGCGACGGTGAAGACACTCCATATAACCTGAGCCAAAAGCAGGTAGCCAAGGCTCTTGAACTTGCAACTGAACAGTATTGGGAGACCTATGAGTGACAGACCCACTCAAAGACTTCACTAACGACGATTGGAAAGACCTCCTTGAGGAAGACAAACCCGACTTCTACTCTGCGACTGATCCTACCTATGAGGACAAGCGCCGCTGGGTCACTGTAATGTCGCAGGTGTTCCTATACGAGCCTGAGGATACCTTCTGGCGGGTCTACTGGGAGATTGGAAACACTGAAGACCAAGAGCCTGACTTTGCTCCTTGGTACGAGCAGGTTGAAGAGACCTTTGTGACGACTACGGTGTATAAACGAATCGCTTGACAATCCTGCACAAGTAGGGTAGTCTACGTCTGTAGCTTAACGGGAGAACGCACATGGGTGTGGCTGATGTGTCCATAGCAACCAGCCGGGTTGGGTTCGAATCCCATGCTCCCGCCACCTAAAACAAGAGTTTCAAGGTTCCGTAGCCTAAAGGATCAGGTAGCTGTCTTCTAAACAGCCTTATGCAGGTTCGAGTCCTGCCGGGACCACCAATAGACGTTAGGCGCGTCAGACCCAATAGCAAGGCTGGGGTTACCTCCTGCCCCATAGAGCCTTTGAGGCGAGAACAAATGAACAATAGACTGTTCGTACCTGCCTACGACAGAAACCGCGCTTACACTAGACTAAAGGACTTACATGGCTGGTTACAGGGTAAACTCAGTTAAAGGTAGCCGTCGCTGGCATCGCCTTGGCCCTCTGGCCGTACAAAGGCGTGTTTGGCAAAGCACCACTAAGCTTAAACGTAGAAAAGTTCGTAGGTCTGGCAGAGGCTAGAACCAACGCTTTAGGTTACCCTGACTTGCGGGTTAAGCAAGCGGATTATGCGGAGAGTGCCAGTGGAAACGTGTGCCACTAAACCCCGCAAGCCGTCGAGCCATCTTCTCCTTGTGGTAGGGGCGGCACACACTCTCATAGTAGGAGACAAGACATTAGCGAGAACTTAGCACACCAGCCCTGCCCACACCCTTCCTGTGGTTCTAGTGACGCTTTCAGCTATAACTTCAATGGCTACGGTAAGTGCCATAGCTGCGGGAATAGTTACCCTAAGAAGGGTGTCGCCTATGCCGATTGGGTATACGAGGCTTACCCTCTAGAGAACAAGCCTTCGGGCCATAAGAAGGATACGACAGACTTGGTTGAAACCCCTAAAAGTAAAGACTTGAACTCCGATGTCGTAGCTGTGGCGTACCAAGCAGCACGGGGTATCCCGAGGGAGGTTCGGGAGTTCTACGGCGCTGCCATTGGTCTAGATGACCAAGGTAATCCAATTGTCTACAAATACCCTTACCCCTCCGGCGGTGTTAAGTACCGTCGCCTGCCTAAACAGTTTTATTCGGAGGACATGAAGAGTGACGAACTCTTTGGGATGGACAGGTTCAACGCTGGTTCCAACCGACAGGTTGTAATTTGTGAAGGGGAAGAGGACGCCATGGCCGCTTACGCCATGCTGAACACAGACCCCCGTTATAAGACCCCTTGTGTGAGTCTGCAATCTGCCACTCCTTCTGCTAACCTGTGGAAGAACACTAAGGTCACTGATTGGCTTGGCTCCTTCGAGAAGATTTACGTCTCTTTTGATAGTGATGGAAAAGCTGACCCGGTGGCAGAGAAGCTTATGAATCTGTTCCCTAACAAGGTTTACCAGATTCCTCACGACAAGTACAAGGATGCTAACGAGTTCCTTCTGGACAAAGCGGCTAATGCCTACAAAGCTGCCTTCCTTAATGCCAAGAAGTTTACCCCGCCTAACACCTACAATACCACAAGCCAGTTTACGGAGATTATCCAGAATGAGAAAGTTTCTGCTTACTTACCTACTGGCATTGAGGCTCTGGACGAAAATATTCTTGGGATCATGCAAGGACGCTGGACACTTTTCCAAGCTGCCGAAGGACTAGGTAAGACTGAGTTTATGCGGTATCTCGAATACCGTGTTCTGAGTAAGCACCCTTCTGTTCCTATCGCTATTATGCACCTTGAAGAGACTAAGAAGCGGTCTTTACTTGGTCTGGCCTCCTACCACTTGGGTAAGGACGTGACGCTTCAGGATACCGAGTTTGTCGTTGATGACGAAGGCAAGGAGTCTATCGTTTACCTGCCCTCCTACAAGGGTGTTCCTGAGGCTGAGGTCCTATCGGCGGTAGCTGACCTTACCAAGAATGAGAATCTTTACCAGTTCACTATCGGTGTCGATGAAGACCCTACGGCTATCCTTGACCGTATCCGGTATTTTGCCGTTGCCTGTGGTGTCAAGTATGTCTTCTGGGAACCAATCCAGAATCTTGGGTATAGTCGGACTGACGACTCTTCCTTGGAGTCTTGGTTGTCCCAGTTGGCCACTAAGATGGCCCGTATGGCCCCTGAGTTGGGTGTTGGTATCATCACCATTGCCCATGAAAACGACGATGGTAACGTGAGAGACTGCCGTATGCTGGGTAAGTCTGCTGATGTCGTCATCCGCCTAGAGAGGGACAAGATGGCGCAAGACGAGACTACCCGTAATACGACAAAACTCCTTGTGACCAAGAATAGGCCTACTGGCCGCACTGGTTACGGTGGTTCTCTGTTCTTCGATAGTCAGTCCTTTACACTAGCTGAGAAAACCTATAATGTCTGATCCTAAGCAAAGGCCTTTTACCAGAGAAGACGCCCTAAGAGACTTCACGCAAGTAGGTCCCTCTCTTTTCTGGTTGACTGGCCCTCGTAATGGGAATAAGGCTGGCTGGTCAGACGGTAACGGCTATCGGCTGATTCGATACCTCAACAAGCTGGTCCGAGAACACCACTTGGTCTGGCTCATGAACACAGGCGATTGGCCTAACCAGTCTATCGACCACATTAACAACATTCCTTGGGACAACAGATTCGAAAACCTGCGTCTTGCTACTCAGGCCCAGCAAAGTATGAACCAGTCCCTTCAGAAACGTAGAGAAGGCAAATACAAGGGTGTCCACCAGAGTAGTAGTGGTAAGTTCTACGTCAAGATAAAGCACAAAGGAGTCCAACTAAAACGTCTAGGCTCCTTTACAACTGCTGAAGAAGCTGCTAAGGCTTACAACGACAAAGCATTGGAACTCTTTGGTTTATACGCAAAGCTAAACAACCTTGAGGATTAAATGTGTAAACCTACGATTGAGACAGAGACAGTCTGGTACGGACCCTTTCCTGACGAGACGAACTACTACGTGGTGACCTACGAGCCTTGGTTCTTTGGCCTTCTCAAGAAGAAGAGAAAGCTTGTGGCTGTGATGCCTTACAACTACCACAACCAAAGGGCTATCCTAGACCTTCTACGTCAGACATACATTGACGACTACAGATATGACGATCCATCTTCTAAGTAAGGAATGACAATGATCATTGCAGACATCGAAACCACGCCAATCCCAGACAATGGGGACATCGACAAGATCGAGCGCATTTGGTTGGTCGGTGGTATCGACTATGCAACCAAGGAACGTTACCAATTCACCAACGTAACCCACAACAAAGGCGAAGCTGAGGCTTTCACAGATTGGGCAAGAGACGTTGATGTATGGGTTGGTCACAACTTCCTTAGCTTCGATGTTCGAGTGATCAACAACCACTTCCCTAACCTGATTGACCCCAGTAAAGTCATTGATACCCTTGTCGTTAGCCGACTCATTGACTACGACATTGACATTCCTAAGGGCGCTAGGTCTGCACACTCTCTTGATGCTTGGGGTATCCGCCTTGGGCTTCATAAGGGTCACTTCAAGGAGTTCGACAAGTTTAGTCAGGAGATGGTGGACTATTGGAACAATGACCTTGACGTTACCCTAAAGCTGTTTGATCGGTTTAAGCCTACGATCTTTGACCCTGAGTGGAAGAAGGCAATGCGGGCAGAACACGACATTCAGTGGGAACTGTCTATGGTCAATAGGACTGGGTTCTACCTTGACAAAGAGGCAACAGAAGCTCTGCTGGACGAAATCACGTCAGAAATGTTTGTGATTGAACAAGGGTTCCAAGAGGCCTTCCCGCCTAGACTTGAAGAGACTAACCGCCTGAAGTATCGAGTGACCAAGAGTGGTGACCTTTATGCACCAGTAGCCAATGCAATCGCTAAGTATCCAAAAACAGAGGTTGTAGACGGCGAGTTGATCTGCTATGACTGGACTACGTTCAATCCCGGGAGTCCTCAACAACGAATCGACAGACTTTGGGATGCTGGTTGGAAGCCTTTTGACAAGACCAAAGGCCATATCCAGTTTGAGCGTGACCTAAAGCAAATGGAGAGGAAGAACAACAAATGGCGCAAATGATTAGCATGGGTTTTAAGGACTACCTAGAGCGTATGGGCCGCGACTACGAAGGCTTTAACGCTGGCCTTAGTCAGATCAGGGTCTACATGCCGGGAGGCTTCTGGTGTGTCGCTGGCGGGGCTGTGCGCCGTGCTGTGTTGGGTGAGCCTCTGACAACTGACTACGACATCTTCTTTCAGTCTGAGCGTTACTACAATGAGACTGTAGCCAAGATTGATGCCTCTGAGTTGGGCTACTTCAAGAAGGTCAAGACGACAAAGAACCATACTGAATACGTCGATCCTGATGGCCTGCGGTTCCAGTTGATCAAGGCTTTCTTCTGGGGTGACGCGTTCGAGTCTATCATCGACCACTTCGACTTCACTATCTGCCAATGGCTTTACAACCCTACTGAGTTGGAAGTCGTTACCACGGTAGAAGCAATGACGGATACCTTGCGTAAGCGTTTGGCAGTCAACAAGGTAACCTACCCTGTGTCTACCATGCGCCGACTTATCAAGTACACTAGCCAAGGTTACTACGCTTGCTCTGGTTGCCTGAATGACCTGATTGAAGCTACTGCTAAGATTGAAACGGAGGACACCTTTGAGTACGTTGACTGACCCAACGCTTCTTGAACGACAACAGAAGTTCCAACGATACGGTTGGACAACCTCTGAAGACAATCTCGCTACGCTACCCAAAGACGCTCCACAGGCTGCTACTGATCTTGCCAAGTGGTTGACCCTAGAAGGCCGTAGATCGAGCCTAGCAGAGTGGCTGGGTGTTCTGCGTGACGATAGCCGTATCCATGGCAACATCAACGGTATCGGCGCTTGGACTGGTCGCTGTAGCCATAGTAACCCTAACACTGCCAATATCTCCTCCGCCTTCCATGGTGAGGTCAAGAGTGCTGTTGACGCTGTTAAGGCTAAGTATGACGCAAGGATCAGGGCTCTGTGGCAGGCTACTCCCGGCTCTTGGCTTGTAGGTGTTGACGCTGAAGGTATCCAGTTGCGTATTCTGGCTGACTACCTGTGGCGACACTTTGGCAGTGACAAGTACGCCATGGCTATCCATGAGGGTAGGAAAGAGGACCAGACTGACATTCACAACATGAACCGTAAAGCACTAGGTTTTTCCCATATTAATAGGGATATGAGCAAGACTTTTGTGTATTCATGGGTCCTTAATAGCGGTGTTGACAAGACTGCTCAAATCCTGCACTGCACCAGAGCCGAGGCAGAACAAGCCCGATGGAACTTTGAAACAAGTATCGAAGGCCTCAGTGGCCTCAAGAATGAACTACTGCCCTTCATTGCTGATCGTGGCTGGTTTACTGGTTACGATGGCCGCAAAGTTCTCGTCCCGTCCCTCCACAAGACACTCGCAGGGATTTTGCAGAATGGCGAGGCAGTGGTTATGAAACACGCAATCCTTCGTGGACTGAAGGAAATCAAAGCCTCTGGTATCAATGCCAAGATCGTAGGCTTTATCCACGACGAAACTCAAACAGAAGTTAACGGTACCGAAGAAGAGGCTAAGGAAGTTGGTCGTATCCAGAAGCAAGCTATTGCTGACACTGGTGTAGAACTTGGCTTTATGTGCCCTCTTCTTGGTAGCGCAGATGTTGGAAGGACTTGGAATGATACACACTGACTACGCTTTTCATGACGTTACCCTTATTGAGGGTCCAGACCACTCCTATCAGATTGCCAGTGTTGGGGCAGAGTTGGTCGTCTACAAGAAGGACGGATACTACGAGCCTTGGCTTGGTCAAGAGTTGGAGGACTTTGACACTCTTGTCTTTGCTAATGTCGTCTATTGACAAACTCTATGTTTTAGGTGTATAATACCTTTGTAATAAGGAAAACGAATCATGTCTAAAGTCGCTCTGGTCTACCTAAAGAATCCTCCCGATAGGAACCCTATGGTGGTTGACTACACAGAGTCCCAAAAAGACGACGAAACCCTCGCTTTTGTCTACAAGGACGTATACGCTATCGTGTTTGGGCACGACGAAGTGATCTACTGGAAGGAAGATGATTATTGACCAAACAACCCAAAGCTAAGAACAAGACCCCACTCGGGACTGACATGGTTCCGTATACGCCACAGCCCGGTGTGATCGAAGTTGTGATCCATACCTACGGCGATGACCCTCCGGTCTACGGGCACTGCCTGAAAGACAACATTGTTCTGGGTGAGAAAGCTGTATTCATCAAGTGGGTTGATGGCGGCTATACCTATGTGCCTAACGACTCAGTGATCAAAGTTCACTGGGAAGAAGTCCCCTACCAATAACTCCAAGGAATACAAAATGACTGACGGTCGAAAAACCAACTACCACCACGTTAACGCTGAAATCCGCTATGCCAAGGTCTTCTACGACAACCGAGACATGGGCCGACCGGGCACCGATGTTGACTATACCGACATTGACGGTCAATACCAAGTCGAAGTGATCATTGACCAAACCACCAAAGACGAAATGATTGAGCAGGGTATCCCGGAAATCTCCATGGGCTATCCGCAGTTCAAAAAGGAAGGTGAGGATCGTTTCTCCTACCGTCTGAAGCGTCCGCATAAGTCCAAGTCTCTCAAAGAGAACGATGGTTCTGCCGTTGTGTTCGGTCCTCCGGTTGTGTTCGACTACAACAAGGCTCTGGACGCTATGAAGGCTAATCCGGGCACGAAGATGGGCGACCACATTGTTCCGTGGGACATGAAGACTGATGGTCTGATCGGCAATGGCTCGAAGGCCTATGTGACCTACACGGTCTACAAGAACGGCAAGAAGCGTATCATCAAGCTTGAGAAGATCGGTATCTACGAGCATGCCAAGTATGAGGGTCAGGCCCCTGCTGACGGTGACATGGTTATGTTTTAACCGGAGGGCCTAAGAATGCTTGGAATTATCGGATCATTGGCTAGGGCCGCAGCGGTTGTAGTTGACCTGCCTGTAGCCCTTGTGGCCGACACTGTGACGCTTGGTGGCGCTGCAAACGACCGTAAGAAGACCTACACTGAAGGCGCTCTTAGTCGGCTTGTCGATAACGTCACTGACATGACCAAGTAAGGACTACGAGAATGAAAGTGCAAGTCCTTATCACGGACTCTGGCCCTGACGAAGTTATCACGCTTCAAAGGGACAATATCGAAACGGTGGAGGACATGCTTTACTTCTTTCACCGGATCATGGAAGCGGCTGGTTTCCCCTACATTGATGGTGTGGGGGCCATCACCAAGAAGCAGCACTACGAACGCAAAGAATGGTGGAGCACGATCTAATGAGCGTAGATACTGTAGTCTACTTTGCCTCCGTCACAGTGGGTGTCCTTAGCGTCTTTGGTGTTATGGCGACAGTTACTTATTTGATCAAAGGACGTGACCTATGAAGTGTGAAGCCCGTCTAATCGCGGTAACTAAGCCTGTGGGTGAGTTGTCGTCTCTCACCCCAGAGGGGCTTATCGCGTATGCTGCTAGGGTGTCGTCAGACAACCAAGACAATCCTGAATACATGGGCCTTCTGTCCTACTGCATCCGTAACAAGCATTGGTCTATCTTCCAGATGGTGAATGTTGTGGTAGAGATCGAGGCACCTAGAGACATCACCAGACAGTTTACACGGCACTCTAGCCTGTACACTCCGGGTGACCTTTTTGAGGCTCCGGGTTTCAACTTTGAGTATGGTGGTGTGCAGGAGTTCAGCCAACGCTACTCTGACAAGATTGAGTTGACTACTCGGGATGCCCGCAGGCAAGACGACAAGAACCGACAGAACTCTATTGACGACCTTCCTGAAGAGAGTAAAGAACTCTTTGGTTCCTTGGTCAAGCAAATGACGGCAGGTTACAATGGTGGAGGTATGTCTGACCTCTACCAAACCGTGAGAGAAGCTGGTGTAGCCAAAGAGTGCGCTAGGGTCTTTCTACCTGAAGGCCTTACGATGTCTCGCCTCTACGTTAACGGAACTCTGCGTTCTTGGCTGCACTACCTTGAAGTCCGGACTGGCAATGGAACTCAGAAAGAGCATGTTCTGTTGGCCGAAAAGATTCGGGAAGCCATTGCTCCTACGTTCCCTACTATCTTTGGGATCAAAGCAGATGTCTAAAGAAGCTTGGACTATCCTTTACAAGACTGAAGTTGAAGACTTCATGAAGGGTGTCGGTAAGAAACGTGTCACGCTCTACAAGAATAGGGAAGTGGCCCTTAGACAAATGGGTAAGCCGTGGCGAGGCACCTCAAACTACAGTCTGATCAAGCTAACCCTTGAGGTTGACAATGGCTAAGTCAATTGTTCTCGTAGACGGAGACGTGTTTGTCTACAGAGCGGCTTGGGCTTGCAACACTGACCCTCTGTACGAGGCTATCGGTGTTCTGGATGGTATCCTAGGGGCTGCTGTTGAGGCAGTCCTTGGCTACTACGACAAGTCTAAAGTCAAAATCTTCTTGACAGGCAAAGGGAACTTCAGGTATGACTACTTGAAGGATTACAAAGGAAACCGAAGTGATGCCCCTAAGCCCGTTCATATCGCTGACCTACGACAGCATCTTATTGGTGTTCACAAAGCTGTGGTCAGTGAAGGAGAAGAGGCAGACGACCTAATTGGGATCAATGCTACTTCCTATTCAAATCGTGGTTACGAGGTTACTATCGTCTCTATTGATAAGGATATGCTACAGATACCCTGTTGGCACTACAATCCTGTCAGAGGGGAGTGGAACAAGGTATCTCAGCTTGAGGGTAAGCGATTCTTCTGGAAGCAGATGCTCACTGGGGACCGTGTGGACAACGTTCAGGGTGTCGAGGGAATTGGACCTAAGAAGGCAGAGAAAGCAATTGGCGACTTGGAGACAGAAGACGAAATGTTCCAGACCGTCCTAAGCCTCTACGATGGTGACCTTGAGAGACTGACTAACACTGGGATTGGCCTTTGGCTGAGACGAGAACCTAACGAGATTTGGAGTCCACCAACCAATGGCAATTAAACCTCAGTCAGCTAAGGCGAAAGGTCGCAACTGTCAGCAATTGATCCGCGACAAGATTCTAGAAAAGTTCGACTTCATCCTTGAAGCTGACGATTGCCGTTCGACTTCGATGGGAGCCGGAGGGGAAGACCTTCAACTGTCCCCATTGGCTCGTAGGGTCCTCTCCAATACCCAATGGGAAAGCAAAGCTAGGAAAGCCTTCGCAGTCTATACAGACTATGAGCAAGCTAAGACCCATGGTAAAGGGGAACCAGTTCTTGTCATTAAGGCTGACAGAAAGAAGCCTCTAGCAATCGTTGACCTTGACTTCTTCCTGCATTTGCTTTACAACGAATACACAGGTAAATGACTAGAGGAACAAATGCCGACATACCGACAACAAGTTAAGAAAATCTTTGTGGAACTCGGCTGGTGCGACGGTAACGGCATTGGTCTTTGGGAAGGGTCAAAGGAAAGTGTTCTGGTCTACTCTAAGGAAGAGGCTGACGCTGTGGTAAAGAGTTGGCTAGAATCTGGTAAGATCACTGAGAAACGTGGCTACCTAGCGCCTACCTACGATTACGGACTCTTCCGAATCCGCGAAGAGTGGGTTACTGAGAAAATCTGGTAAATGACCCAACTTCTGTGGTGGTCAGACATAAAGGAAACTAAAGTGCTGAGAGACATCAACTGGCTTGATGAGGTCCCTATGGGTATCGAGGGCCTTGCCCCTATGAGCCCTGATGAGATTGACCAACTGCCTGACCAAGCCCGTATCTGGGCTACCCTGCGTATCGCTGTTACTCAAGCCTACGCGGAAGGTTATAACGACCGTATGCTTGACGAAAAGGAGCTTCCGTTTTGACCAAAGCCGAGTTCATCATGGTAAAGTCTGTCATTGAGGGGCCTATGCAGCTTCCTTGGGAGGAGGTTTACACTCTGGTTTGTTCCATCGAAACCCAAGACGGTAAGACGGCAGTGGACGAGATTAAAGGCACTTTTGAAGACTGCTACGGTGTTAAGAAGGGTCTGGACCTTTACGGACCTGTAACAATCGAAGCTACGTGGACTGAAGATGCAAGTGATCTTTGACCTCTTCCTAGGCATGTTTGCCTTTCTTGCTGGCCTCTACATTGATGGACTTAAGCAGACTTACCGTAGCATTGTAGAGTGGATCAGTGATGAGCCTGAAAAACCTTACACGATCAAAGCAGAGGATTACTGGGATGGCCGGAGAGACAGTTAAGGTAGACTGGCAGGTGAATGACATCTGCTACATCAATGGCGTTAGACATCGTATCATCACTGTCCTGCGCCGTATCAACGGCCTTCCTGACTGTATCGTGGAGTCTGTCGCCTACTTCGAAGACATGAAGGAAAACCCTAATGACTAGCACCGCAGTTGTCTTCACTTGCGCTCACGCCACGAGCGAATACTCCAATGAACGCTTCGATTGGTTGGGTAAGTTTCTGTTTGACATCAAGCCTGACTATGTGGTAGACCTTGGTGACTTTGGTGATCTGAAGTCTCTAAACTCCTACGATAGTCGGTATCCTCAGGCCATTGTGTCGCAGTCCTATCAGGCAGACATCGAATGCTATAACGATGCACAAGAACGCTTGCGTAGGCCTTTCCGATCTGCTAAGAAGCGTATGCCTGCTTGGTACGGCTTCGAGGGGAATCACTGCGTCCCAGAAGGCACCGATGTCTTGATCAAGGGTCTTGGTTGGACGCCTATTGAAGATACCGAAGTTGGTCAGGAAGTCATGTCTCTCCAAGGCTGGCAACCTATCCAAGAAGTGGTGTCTTTTGACCATGACGGGCCTATGGTTCACTACGGTAATCAGGCGGCTACCTCCTTTACGACAGAAGACCACAGGCTCTACTACTACGCCTCTGGCGGCAAGCTTACTGTCGTCGAAGCTAAGAATGCACCTACCAGCCTTGACCTTCCTGTCTCTACCGTAATTGGTAACGGGTTGGACTACACGGATGAGCAGCTTCGTTTCATTGCAGTGGCCCTGACCGATTCTTACCACAAGAAAGGTAACCTGACCTTCTACCAGTCGGGGGCTAAGGCAGACGAGATTGAGAAGATCATCCAAAATGCTGGTGTAGACTACAAACGAGTAACTCGTAGCAGGAGTCCTACTCACATCTGTGGTGTGGAACTTAAGTCTGTCCAGACGGCTTACGAGTTCAGGATGAAGAAGCCAGAATGGTGTGTTGACCAAAATCGCTCCATTCCTGAAGAGTTCTTTGATCTGTCTGAGAAGCAGATGGAAGTCTTCCTTGAGACTTTGGTGTTCTGTGACGGCTCTATCCCCACTCGGGCTACTAGTTCTAGAGTGTTCTACGGCAGGTACCAGATTTGCTCTGAGTTGCAGGCCTTGCTTGTTACTAAGGGCCACCGGGCTACTCTGTCTGAGTATCGTGAAGGACAGTGGCGGGTTAACATCTGTAAGGCTTTCAAGGCCCGCTCTCTGCGGTCTAAGGAAGTCAAGAGTTATACCGGAACTGTCTGGTGCCTTGTCGTACCTACCCAGAACTTCCTCATGAGACAGAACTACAAGCCTGTCTTTACGGGAAACTGCAACCGGATTAAGAAGGCCCTAGCTATCGACCCTCGCCTTGAGGGGGAGAAGTATGGTATCAGCTTTAAGCACTTGCAGACTGACTACTGGTACGACGAGTATTACGAGTATGAGAATGGAGGTCCTGCCATCAGGGAGATTGATGGTGTCCTTTACGCCCATTACTTCTCTTCTGGTAATATGGGAACAGCCATGTCTGGTGACCACCATGCGTATAACCTAGTTCGTAAGCTACAGAATTCGGCTACATGTGGTCACAGCCATAAACGTAATGTCTACTTCAAGGACGACTCTTACAAGCGGACTATAGGTCTGATCGCAGGTTGTTTTAAGGGTGGTGCAGACACTTGGGCGGGGCAGAGTTCTAATGCTTGGGCCAAAGGCGTCTGGGTAAAACGCGAAATCGACAACGGCTCTTACGAACCAGAGTGGGTTTCTATGGAAAGGCTGAAGAAGGCCTATGGCTAATACCAAGACCGAAACTTACTACACCGCTTGCGTTAGACTCGAAAGAGTAGTAGGCGGCTTTGGGACCGTCCTTACCGATGATGATGGCATCGGTTGGCTTGGAGAGGACAGTGGGTATAACCAAGTCTACTCCACTCCGTTCCCTTGGTCTGCTAAAAGCCTCAGTAGGTTCCTTAGGCCTCAGGACTGGGACGGTATGCCTTGGTATTGTAAGATCAAGCCGGGAACCCTACAAGTCTTTAAGCACACGGTAACCACGCTCACTGAAGTAGAAGAAATCGAGATTAAGTAAACAAGAGGTCTTAGGTGGGTAAAGTTAGATGCGTCTGTAATACGCAGGGTCCTATATCCCGATTCCTGAATCCTCGTATCAACAGAAAACTAACGAAAGAGTCTACTGCTTGTGGTCCAATCACCTACTACTCCTGTAAGTGTTCGGACTGTGGCCGTGAATGGGAAGAGGAACTGTAGTCGATTGGGTAAGAGAGATACTGGCACTGTGTTCGAGAAGAAACCGAGAGACTTCTACGGCACGATTGACCCTGTAGCGGCGCGAGTGATTGCGCCCTACCTTATGTCGTTCACTGCGGCAGAACCCTGCTACGGTGACGGTGACCTTGTTAACACTCTTTCTGAGTTTGGTTACGACAAATTCGTCTTTACTTCTGACATTCGTCGTGATAGTAAGGCTTCACTGATCAAAGACGGTCTGGACCTCACTGAGAAAGACCTGAAAGACGCTGACTGTATCGTGACTAACCCGCCCTTTACTTGGGCTATCCTTAAGCCTCTCATGGACCACTGGTTGACCCTTAAGCCTACTTGGCTTCTGCTTCCGGCTGACATGATGCACAATAAACGGATGGCTCCCTACATGAAGCAGTGTAACCTTGTCCTGAGTGTTGGTCGTATGTACTGGATGCCTAACAAGGTTAAGGGGGTCGAAAATTTTGCTTGGTACCACTTCGATACTAGCGAGGTCAGTCGGACAATCTTTAAGACTAGGAAGACCTAAGACCAGTGGACGAAGAGTAATACAACTGGATTCATACCTCAGAACAAGGAGGCACAATGCCACACGACTTTCAGCAAGGCGACAAAGTTCTCTTGACTTCTGGTTCACTAAAAGGTAGAGTCGGTTACCTAGAATACTGGTGGCCTGACGAGGGCCTTTGGACTGTCTACCTAGTCCTTGATGGGGTCCCCTACAGTCTAGACGTAGACGAGAGAGACATGGAGTTTGTAGAGTGAAAACTGCACTAGCCCGTAAGACGGATAGCACTACCACTGAGCAGCCTACCGAGTACCTTGCCTTCTTCTCTCATATCGAGAACAGTCTGATCTATTACAAGACTATGGTTAAGGGCGAGAAGAATGCCAAGTTTGGTAAGATGGTTATCAAGCTGCAAGACTTGCCACTGGGTTTCAAGCTGAAGCCTGTCCACCCTGCCGATGAACTTAAATTCCTTACGGAGTAAAAATGGCCGACAACACTAATAAGCAGACCTTGGGTCTTAAGCGTCTCACCAAAGCAGGGTCTATCCCTGTTCGCCTGAAGGCTGGTGGGAAGGAATACATTCGAGATACGTCTAAGAACCGTAAGTATAAGGTAAAGGGTGAAGCGTAATGCAACTGACACAAGAAGAAGACATTCGGGCACTCTACGCTCTGTTTGGTATGGTAGGCTCTCTGGTCGGTATGGCCTTGGTTGGTGAGACTATCCACAAAGAAGACGTAGTAAAGCTTATGGACGCTTTGGACTTGGCTGATAGCCGTATGCGCACCCTGAAGGGAGAAACCAATGCTTGATCGCCCTATCGTCCCCGTTGATGCCGCAGATGTTGGTGTCATCGCCACTATCCTAGCTATGGTTGCCTCTGGTCAGAAAGTGGATGCAGAAGCCTTCGGTGAGTTGATGAAAACTATCGAGAAGCTTGCAGACCAGTTGATTGAAGCAGGAGTGCCGTTTGATGCCCAAGTGGTCTGACACCGCATTTATGCTTGAGACGCCCCTTACCATGGTCCGAGAGTTCAGTAAGGCTATGGGGCAACCTCTAGACCTTAAACACCCTCCTATTGATGGAACCTACGTTGAAGCCCAACACGAAGCAGTCAAGCTACGTAAGCGTCTGATCATGGAAGAGTACAACGAAGTCCTAGACGCTATCGACAAGGAGCCTGACGAGAACGTCCTGAAAGAACTGGCTGATCTAGTCTACGTGACCTACGGATATGCGGCTACCTTTGGCTGGGACTTGGATGAAGCTGTTCGTCGTGTCCATACCAGCAATATGTCTAAGCTCGGCGACGATGGTAAGCCGATCTACCGTGCTGACGGTAAGGTGTTGAAGTCTGATAACTACCAGAAGCCTAACCTTGAGGACCTAGTGTAATGGGACACTACGACGATCTGTACGACAACTGTTGGTGTAGTTGCGGTAGTTACCTAATCCGTGGTATCTGCGAACCGTGCTACGACAAACGTAGGATAGAACGTAAAGTCTTGTGGGACAAAGCAGACGGAATCCTGAAAAAACACGGTATAGAATTGTCAGACTTTGCCTACCTTATTTAACAATAGGTGTTTAATGAACAGAGACCAATATGTGACTGCCGAAGACCTCTTGGACTCCGAGGCTTTCCTTATCGCGCTAGAGCAAGCTGGTGTTGACAATTGGGAAGGTTACGACTACGCAAGAGAGGCTTACAAAGAGGGTTTGGAATGACCGTAGAGACTGTGACTATCACCAAAGAAGAATACATGCGGTTGCTCAACCGTGACCTGTGGCTTCATTGCCTTGAAGAGGCTGGGGTTGACAACTGGACTGGCTTTGCCATTGCGGCTGACATTCTGGATAAGGACGAGGATGCCTGAGGCTATTGACTAAGGGTCTTACAGCCCTATATTGAGTAGCCCTCCAAACACAAGAAAGACTAACACAATGTCCAACGTATTCCGTTCCCCTATTGCAGAGCAAATGTGGGACATGAAGTACCGCCTGAAGAAGTATGACGGAACCCCTATTGACCTGACTGTCCAAGATACGTGGACTCGTGTCGCTAAAGCCTTGGCTGCTCCTGAGAACGACAAAGAGAAGTGGGAGAAGGAGTTCTACGAGACCCTCGAAAGCTTCAAGTTCATCCCGGCTGGCCGTATTAACGCTGGCGCTGGTGCAGACTCACGTAACGTCACCCTGTTCAACTGTTTTGTCATGGGGACTGTTGAAGACAGCCTTAGTGGTATCTTTGATGCCCTGAAAGAGGCTGTGCTTACCATGCAGCAAGGTGGCGGTATCGGCTATGACTTCTCTACTCTTCGACCACAAGGTTCTGAGGTTAAGGGTGTCGCCTCTGACTCCTCTGGCCCTCTGACCTTCATGGACGTTTGGGATGCCTCTTGCCGTACGATCATGTCGGCTGGTGTTCGCCGTGGCGCTATGATGGCCACTATGCGGTGTGACCACCCCGACATTGAGAAGTTTATCGAAGCAAAGCGTGATCCCCTGCGCCTTCGCATGTTCAATATGTCTGTGCTTGTTACTGACAAGTTCATGAAGGCCGTGAAGCGCAACAAACCCTTCGATCTGGTCTTTAACGGCAAAGTCTACAAGACGATCAATGCCCGCTCTCTCTGGGACAAGATCATGTCTTCGACCTATCACTACGCTGAGCCGGGTGTCATCTTTATTGACCGTATCAATGAAATGAATAACCTGAACTACATCGAAACCATTGCCTGCACTAACCCTTGCGGTGAGCAACCTCTGCCTCCGTATGGTGCCTGTCTGCTTGGCTCTGTGAACCTTGTTGCTCTCCTCCAACCTGACTACACGATCAATTATGAAGAACTTCGTAAGGTCGTTACGACAGCGGTTCGGATGATGGACAATGTCATTGACGTGTCTAAGTTCCCCTTGCCTGTCCAAGAAGAGGAAGCTAAGAACAAGCGGCGTATCGGTCTTGGTGTTACTGGCCTTGCAGACGCTCTGGCTCTTGGTGGGATTACCTACGGTAGTGAAGAGGCTATCGCTTGGGTTGACACGGTGATGGGGTCTATCGCCCGTTACGCGTATGAAGCCTCAATCGAGTTGGCTAAGGAAAAGGGTTCGTTCCCTCTCCTCGACGTGGAAGCCTTCTTGTCGTCTGGCAACATGGTTGACATGCCTGAAGACATCCGGGAAGCAGTCCGTAAGCATGGTATCCGTAACGCTCTCTTGACTTCGATTGCGCCTACTGGTACTATCAGCCTCTACGCTGGTAATGTCAGTTCCGGTATCGAGCCTATCTTCGCTCTTAGCTACGAGCGTAAGGTTATGCAGAAAGACGGCTCCAAGGTTACGGAGTTGGTGGAAGACTACGGTGTGACTAAGTTCCGTAGGGATAATCCGGGTAATACTTTGCCCAAGAGTTTCGTTACGGCTCAGACCTTGTCGCCTTCTGCCCATGTGCGTATGCAAGCTGCCGCCCAACGGTGGATTGATTCGTCTATCTCTAAGACTATCAATGTACCTGAGGACATTAACTTTGATGACTTCAAGCGTGTCTACATGGAAGCCTACGATCTTGGCTGTAAGGGTTGCACCACCTACCGTCCTAATGACGTTACTGGTTCTGTTCTGAAGGCTACGGAAGAAGGTCAAGTTGAGGAAGGAGGGGCCTGTGAGCTTAAGTATGACGAGAATACCGGGCAACTCATTCGTTCTTGTGAGGTTTAACTGATGGGAGTTAGCTTTAGTTATGCTCTGAACTATCTGAAGTCTGGTAAGAAAGCTGCTAGGACCGGTTGGAACGGAAAAGGAATGTGGTTGGGGCTTCAACGCCCTGACACCTACTCGAAGATGACTTTGCCTTACATTTACATGAAGACAGCAGACAACAATGTCGTCCCTTGGTTGGCTAGTCAAACAGACCTATTGGCAGAGGATTGGATTGAAGTAAATGGCTGATCATTATTACATCGTCACTAAGCCTGACTGCATTTGGTGTGACAGAGCGAAAGCCCTGATCACCCAGCACTTGGGGACCTACACTGAGTTGGAATATGGAACTACGGCAGGGCTTGGCTGGGATCAATTCTTCATGAAGACCCATGGCCTTAAGACTGTGCCTCAAGTCTTTGACGAAGACTACGAACTGATTGGTGGTTACGACTCTCTCAACCACTACCTAAACGGCTACGCCAACTACAACTGATAGGTGTTAAATGTTCGCTCTAATCGCTACCGTCTGTCTCAGTGCAGATGTTTCGTCCTGCGCCTCTATCATGTGGAAGAAGACCTTTGACACTGAGCAGGCTTGCTATGAGGCCTACGGGCCATTGGTGGCTGACCTTCAGTCTAAGTTCTTCTTTGTCAATGGTGGCTGTTTCACTGTGATCGAGAAGCCTAATGTCTAACGCACAAGTGTAGTATGACAAAAGCTAGTTGATTGCCAAACTGTAGTATGACACAGTAGAAAAACAAAAGGCGCTAGGAACCCTGCGATGGGAACCTAGCGCCTTTTTCATTTGTGCATCAAAGTTTAGCAAGCTGCCCGCTGAGTATCCACCCAACAATTGCCGTGAGGAAACCCCCACCGATAATCCAAAGGATTCTAGCTAGGTTGGCGTTAAGACTATCAAGAGAGTCCCTAACCATTGTCAAGGAAACTTGCATTACAGCAATGTTAGTCTTAATCTCGGCAATCTCTTTGTCCATTTGCCGAAGCCTTTCTTCCATAACGGAGTCTTCCATTTAGACCCAGTTATTTGTTCTTGTCTCGGAAGACCGACCAGACATAGGGAACCGCAGAGCCAGCAGCCACACTGAGGAAGTCAGTCAGAGGCCCTTGCAAGTCTGCCGGGAGAAAACCTTTACCGACAAGGAAACCGACCACAGGGCCGATACCGTATCGAACTACGCGAAGCACTTCAGTTTGGAAGTCCATATTCCACCTATTGGTTAGTTTAGCCAGTAGCAGTAGCTTCAGGAGTTTGGCTGATGCCTCACTGAAGCTTAGTGCTTTGGGAGTGCGTTAAAGGCCTTCTCAAAGACTTTGGCGTATTCAGCAATCTCGTAGGCTTTGTCCTTACCGTTGATCACTCTACGCATACTCACGTAGTTATCGTAGTCACTCAGCTTCTTGCCAGTGAACCAACCTTCCTTCATGCCACGGATAGCGATAGCCGCAGCAATCTCAGGCTCTAGAGCCCTCTCGAAGGACTTGAGCAGGGAGCCGTTAAGCCCCAACTCCTTGTCAGCCTTCTCGTAGTTGTCGTCCCAAGTAAGCTGGACATAGCCCCTACCGTAGGGAATATCCTGATACTTCTTGGCGACACCATAAGGCCTCCCTTTCCCCTTACCCCATTCATTGATGGGCTCCATGGTTCTACCAGTCTCATGAAAGACAGTAGCCATGAAGTAAGCCTTGTGCTTTACGTCAGTAAAGGCATTCGACTTGATCAGGAGGAAATCAAGTGCTTTGACTTGACTCTCAGTAAACCTCCCAAACAAGGGTTTTACAATTTCAAAGAATTTAGAATTGTCGGGCATTCTGTTTCCTATTATCTAAGTTCCAACCACCAGCCGGAGCCACTACGTGTAGCGGTACCTCTGTAGTAGTGTCCGTTTGGGATGATGAACCCACCACCGACAGCCCCAGCGTCAGTGTCAGCATCCGCAGTCCAAAGGACTAGCCAAGTTGTTCCGTCCACCGAAACTTGTAGCTGCCCATCTTCCTGCATGTATGCCCTTACCATAATTGGTCTGCCGGTTGTGTTTTGGTAGGTCACATTGCTAGAACGGTCTGCGGTGACATCCTGCCAAGTTTGGCTCCAACCAATATCATTAGCCAATGTGTATTCCTCTACCCTAAGAGGCGTCATCACCTTAGTATTGTTTGTACCAGCTTGAGCCTCAGCGGTAGTGGCAGGAGTGAAGTTAGGATCGAACTTACTGTTAGTTTGGTCCACTGTGCCAAGAGTAATCCAAGCACTGTTAGATTCGTTACGCTGCTTCAGTTGGTCATTCGCTGTGTCATACCAAAGTTGGTTAGCGTAAGTAGTTGATGGTGCTGAGGCCCCAGAAGAATTAGAGGCCAAAGCTTTTAGTGCAAGGTTTATGTCTGACCTAGCCGCAGCCGCTGTTTGGTTAGCGATGTCGTAATCATGTTGAGACATTTAGTATTCCACTCTTGCGGATAGGTAGTCAATACTCGGTGTTAGGTCATTAGCATAGGTAACTAGGTCAACCTTAAACCTGAAGGCTCTCCCTTTTAGGAAACCGCTTCTGAAAGGCACGTAGGAAGACCAAGTGGGGCTACCAGCAGGATTGTCGTCTGTAGTGGAAACGTATACCTTAACGTCAGTGGAGCCGAAGACTGAACCTGCGCCCCAATCGTCAAAGTTTCCAGACCAGCTATCCCAACGACCACCAAGGCTGTCCCAGTCAGAACTTGAAGAACTGAAGAGGCTGGTTTGCAAATCCACTCTAACCAGACACTCCCTAACGGACCCTGTATCAACGTAGTTGGAGAACGTGTAGGAGCCTGTAGCAGGGGCCGTAGCGTAGGTAGTTAGCCTAAGGCTACTAGAGGTCACAGAGGTATTGGTCTTAGCCCCAGTGAACGTGCTATGCTCTGTCTGTGTAAGCACAGTAAGACGCTCTGGGACAGAAGCCACGACGACAGATGCAGCAGTCGCGCTGGTGTTACCGAACTTGTCAACAGCCTTAACCATGTAGGTGCCCGGCAGTAGGGGGACAGTCACAGAAGAGGCTGGTCTAGGAACCTTTTCCACCAAGATCACAGAATTGAACCAAGAGGCCCCAGAGGTCCTGTAGGTATGTCTTACTGTATAATGAGAAAGGGATTCGTCTGTCGTAGCAGGCCAATCGAGAGTGATGGACTGGTTGTTCACAGAGGTAGACACACTACCAACGTCAGAAGGGACAGTAGCGATATTGTCTACTTGGAAGCCCGTGATCGTGGTGTATTCACCCTTCACCCCTAGGACAGACACAGCCCTTGCTCTGATATTGTAAGTAGTCCTATCAGCGACAGGATACTCAAATTGACCAGCCAGACCGGACCCAACAAGAATCCAGTTTGTCGCCCCAGTCTTTTGAACCTGAACCTCTACGTAGTCTATGTTGCTGGTGTTAGACGAAGTCGTAGTAATCACAAGGACGTTTGTGACATTCTCACTGATTGCCCTAACCTCAGAGACGACAGAAAGGCCAATATCCGGGACATACGTAGGGTTACCCAGACTTGTGTTGTCAGACTCTAGGACAGTGCCACTGACACTTGTAAAGACATCCGAAGAAGTCTCCCTCAGCGTCATCTCAATAAGTATATCACCTTCGTCAGACGGATTGAAGGACCACTCAGTCACCTCAAAGTCTTTATTGGTCCAGCCAAATCTGTCGTAGGTAAAAGAGACAATATCCCCAACTTGACACTTAAAAGCCTTAAGACCAAAAGAAGCTTTGATCGTAAGTTGCTGTCTATTCCTCCTAAGAAGAATTCTGGCAACACGTTGGGCAGTCAGTTCTGATGTGGTGAAAGGAAGGGTGATGTCAATAGACTGCTCTAGCCCGTTGTCCGCCTCAAGGAAGGCAGTATCAGTAACCGGAGGAAAGTCGGTCTCATTCCAGTTAGAGGAGGGACCCCTGAACTTACCTTTAACAGAGTTGTAGTTGTCTCTACGGGAATGCCTTGTAGACACCGATAGAGCGGACCTAAGGTCATCCGCATTTAGGCTGACGGTAGGTGCGACATACTTCCCAGCAAGCATACGCCATTTGCCTTGGGCATACCACATAGTCCCAGCCATAGACGCAACCATATTGGTCAAAACGTCCAGTGGGGCAATGTCAGTTGTGAAAGCACCATTGACAGTGTAGCGGGATTCAGACTCTACAGTCTCATCACAGATGTTAGCAGCAACCTGCACTTTAGCTTCGTCCAACTCTGTTGTAGGACTACCAAGACCGTAGGAAGACGTTACGTAGTCCCTGATGCAAAGAGCAGGGTTATTGCTGTAACCCACAGTGCTAGTTCTAGGGTCGTAGATAGGTTTACCCCTGATCGTAGCAGTTACGTTAGGGATACCGTTCGGGAAAGAGTTGTTGTCGTAGTAGAGTTGGACGTAGAGGTAGGCAATACCCGAAAGCTTATGGTCTGAGGTCCAATTAGGGTCTTCAATACCAAGGTCAGTGCAGTAGGTTTGGCTGTCCGTTCCTAGGAATTGAAAGACTTTAGCGTTACCTACATACTTCTCAGGAGCAGTTACATTACCGCTACCGTCAATAGTCAGAAGGTCATCGTTAAAGTAGATCTCGTCGTAACCAGTAATCTGGTGACCAGCAAAACCAATGACACGATTAAGGACTCTGCCATCTCTAGTGATACTATCGTAAAGCCTCACACCACCAACCTTGGTACGACCATAGATGATCTGATGATCGAGGCTAGAACCAGTGGCAGTAACCGCGTAACCACCGATACCACCAGAAGCCGACTTAGTCTTAGGGGTAAGAGCATAGAGAGCAAGACCAATGGCAGTCCTGACCATGAAGGCCTGAATACCGACAAAGGCAGTCCCAAAGAGGGTAAGGGCAGAGCCACCAGCGACACCCCAAGTAGCCAAGGCAGAGGTAGCGATCAGAGGAATGAATTGAGGCATTAGATCACCCAGAATGTGTCTTTGTCGAAGTCTATGTCGGTAAACTCCAAACCGTTTGCTCCGGGGAACACAACTTTGTCTCCTACTAGGATGCCTAGGATAGACTTGAAGTAAGGATCGTCGTAGACCCTCGAAACAAGCCCGCCAGAGTGCGGTAGGACCCCTTTAGGTAGTCTCGTATAGGCCCAGTCTAGATAGGCCTCAGTGGACGTTAAATGGGCCTCTCTGTGGAAGGCCTTAAGCTGCCTCAAGGCCCCCTTGGCAGTCTTGTATCCGTAGGTAAGAGGAAGGCCTCTACCAGTCTGAATTTCGATAGCCTTAGAGGCAAAGCAGTAGCAATCAAATGAACCCCATTCAAAGGGTCTATCTTTCACAGACTGGATGTAGCTTTGGATTTCATCCATGTTAACGACCCCAAGTAAGTTGGGAGTCCTCTAGAGTGGCGAGGAAGTTCAAACCTTTGTCAGTAGGGAACCTGCTTTGTTGGTCACTCTGGGTAAACCGTCTAGTCCTTGGTCGTTCCAAGTCAACTAGTCTGGACTCTACTGCAATGGAGATAAGAGACGTGTCCTGTCCCTCTTGAATGTCCATCTTGTCCATAAGGCCAGTAAAGATTTCAGTGTAGGTTGAGAGGTCATTCGTTACGCCTAGGTAAACACGACAATACCTTCCTTGGTAAGGCTCAGTCAAAGCTAGAGCAAGCATCTGGGAAGGGATTCCACTACAGTTGATCGTGCAACCAGCAGCAGACATATCGGAGACTTCAGACACAGAGCCAACTTGGATCAGGGTTCCACTGCCTACGTAGGTCTTACCGTTAATGGTTACATCACCAATACCAGACCAGAAGTAGAGTGGTAACGTATCAAATTCAAAATCAATAGCAAAGAAAGGACTAATGACAGGAGCAGTAAGCCCAGTATCAAGTGCTGTAGTTACGTCTCTAGCCATTAGTCACCTTTAGGTTAGTGCCTCAACAGCATCAAAGCTGATACCGTATCGAGAGGCTTTATCAATAGACCATTCGGTCTCGTTACTCTTCAGTCTAAACACCCCTTTAGGGGACACCACAAGGATGTCTGTGCCGTCTACAGAGGGTCTCCTAAGGGCAGGAGCGATGTCTACAGTGGCTTTGCCATCCTCATCTGAGGCTGTCGTAGTCAAGACTTTGTGTAGCGTAGCAGACGATCCTAGGCCGATCTGGATATAGTCCCCCGGCTTGAAGACCTCAGAGTTGGAAATAGGAAGACCTTTGATGTCTACACTATCCCCAAGCTGACTGGACCCATCAATCTTAGGCGTAAGGCTATACGGGGTAAATCCATAAACCTGTGTGGAGAAGTCTAGCTGAAGCGTGTTGTAGGTAGATAGGGGAAGGCCGTAGGCCCCCATAGACGTAGCAGCCATGGGGTCACCCAACAGAAAGGTTCCCTGTCTACCCTTCAACGACAGAAGGAATGCAATCCAGACCTCAGCCGTATCCCTGTTGACAGGGGGAATACTAATACTGATTTCCCACCTAGAACCACCAAGGTTGATAACCTGCTGCTTGAAGGTGAAGGGAGAGCCGCTAATAGCATCTGCCGTTACCAGCCTGAAAGAGATATTCTCAGGACCAATAGCAGCAGTAGGGGCCGTCAGTGGGTAAGTAATAGCCATTATCCGAAGGCCCCTCTAAGTTCACTAGACCCTCTCTTACGAGCGTCCACGATAGCAGATTTAGTCGCAGTCACGATAGCAGGCATAGCCCGAGCCAAAGCCTGTTGGACAGTAGCCTGATCAGAACCGCTAATGTTGAAGGACTGGTTGACAACAACACCACCTTCAGAGACAGAGTTAGTCCCGCCAGCCGCAGCCTTAGCCAAGTCTTGAGGACGCTTAGTCGCAATCAGGAAGTCTTCAGGGCTTGTGCTAATGATCTGACCCTTAGGGCTAATCACAGCATCGTTAACCTTGGTGACCGTATTGGACCCACCGGACATGCCGGGGATAAGCCCAGACACACCAACGAAACCCATGATCGCATTGACAGCCTGCTTAACGACAAGAACCTTGTAGAGTTCAGAGATAATGGACCGAGCCATATCGCTAAAAGCTTCCTTAACAGACTTAGTCCCATCAGCCATAGACATGAACATGTCAGTCATCGAACTCTCTACTGTGTCGTAGATTTCCTTACGAGAGGCTTCCAAGTCAATCAGTTCTTGGGTAGCGGCAAGTTCAGCAGCCTTGGCACGGAGGAACTCTTCCGAATACTTGCCAATATCGTCACCGACAGCCTTGGTCACGACCTGATAGGCTTCTTCCTGCTTAAGCTGTTCACCGAACAGACCAGCCATCTTCAAGCGTTGTTGGTATTCTTTCTCCAACTCAGCCAGACGATCAGTTGTAGTCTTCTTAGAACCACCACCCTTCTTGGCATCTTTAGAGACACCGGGCAAACCGTCGAGGTCCGAATCTTCTGGTTTAGGCTTAGGCCTATTAGAACCAGCAGGCATTTCCCAATTGCGGGTAGGGCCCCCAGAGCCAGGAAGGCCACGACCACCAGAGTTCCTGTTCAGTTCTTCCAGAGTAAAGTAACGCGCAAGACCACCAGAGCCATTAGCCGCAGCTATAAGGTCTGCAATAGCCATCGCAGGAGACATAGCCTTACGGAGTTCATCCGCAATCTTAGAAGCACTGCCAGCAGCCAAGTCAAAAGCACCAGCCAGATTAAGAGCAATGATGTCCTCTGTTGTGGACTTGGTATCAGCCATATACTTGTAGGCGTCGGCCAGAGCGGTGACCTCTTTAGCAGCCCTGTCTTCAGCAAGACGTTGCATTGCAACACTCTTGTCGATCTGAGCCTGAGAGTAGGCTTCCCACTTGGCTTGCTCGTCTGCAAGGCCTTTAGCCCTAGAGGCAGCGTAGGTCTGGTAGGCTACAGCAACACGACGCTGGAAGGCCTCTTGCTGTGCAGCATACTTTTCGATCAGAGCGTTGACGTAGGCCTCATTAGCAGCTTTGTCTTGAGCCCTCTTCTTAGCACTCTCAGCAGCCTCACGATCCAGAGTGTCTTGAATACCTAGACGGTTAGACAACTCAATCAAACGCTTCTGTTCTGTTTCCAGTTCTTTAGCACTTAGGACAGTAGACTTTTCTAGTTGTCTGTTAGCTTCAGCGATACTGGCCGCCCACTCTGTGTCCGTGACACCACCAATTTGCCAGTAGATGTCTAGCAGTTCCTTTGCTACGGCTAGTTGATGCTCTTCTTCGGCTGTAGCAGGCTTCTTATACTGGGTCATTGTCTGACCAGAAAGCTGTCCTGCTAGACCAGTTGGAAGGTTGGATGTAACACCTACAATCAACTCTGCTTTTACAGCAAGAGCCGCATCTTTAAATGCCTTAGCGTCTACTTTGGCCCAAGTCTCAAGGAAGTCTTTCAAGGCCTCATTGGTGGAACCGATAGCACTACGAAGGTCATTTACAAAAACATCACTAAGACGCTTTGCAGATTCCTGCATACTGCCAGAGGTCTTCTTGAACTCTTCAGCCAAGTCCTTTTGCTCTTTCTTGGCACTGAGAGCGGCCATAGCCATCCCACCAATGACAGAGCCGATAGCGATGATGGCACCAACCACCGCACCACCGGGACCAAAGATACCAGCGAACTGGGAACCTTGTTGACCCAAAGCCGTAAAGACGGAAGTACCGTTAGAGACTTGGACGATAAAGTCTTGAAGCTGGTAGCCACCCTGTTGGATTTGCTGACCGAAGAAACCGAGGTTCTTACCAGACCAAAGGGCCTTAGCACCGAACTGGTTGAAGTCAGCAGCGCCGTGAAGTGTGGCTTCCTGCACTTTAGCCAATTGAGCCCTGTATTGGTCAGCGCTAATGACACCACGACGAAGGGCCTCATTAAGGATTTCTTGGGCCTTGGCTAGTTCATTTGTAGCCCTTTGAAGGGGGTCGTACCTACCAGCAAGATTCAGATAAGACTGAAGAGCCCGTTCTTGGGCGTCTTTTTCTTCGAGGTAGCCACGGAGCATGGCTTGACGGTCAGACTCAAGTTCTCTAGCCTTCTGGTCAGCAAGTCTCTTCCTAAAGGCCATTTCCTCATTCAGCATCTTGGTGTGATGCTTTTGGGCCGCGTCTTCAATCTTCTTCAGAGCCCTTGTCTCAGCCTCAGCACGGAGGTCCGCATTCTTCTCTAGAACTTTAAGACGATTGTTCTCAGCAATGATCTGTTGGACCATACGAGCGTAGGAGTCTTCCAGATTGGTGACAGCCTTGATAGCCTCAAGAACGTCAGAGTATTCAATTCCCAGACCTAGATCGCTCATTTGTAACCTTCATGTAAACATCATCAAGGCTCATAATGGCCTCTTTGTCTAGCAGGGAAAGCACTGTTGCAGTGCCACGACAGAATTCTTCTATTTCAGAATAGGTGATCCGATTAGGACCATTGAAACCGACTGATCGCCGTCTAGACAAACTAATAAAGGCAGACCAGACGTGGGCCAGTTGGTCAGGGAACTCTATTGGTTCCAAGTCCTTTGGTCTGTGTCCAGTCTGCCTCTCTACTTGTTCTAGGTGTTCTCTTACGCTAGTGCCTTTGTCGTCCACCTGAGACAGGTCAAAGTCCCACTCAGCGTAAGCCTTCAATTGGCTGATCAGTCCTTGGTAAAAGACACAGCTTCTTCGACCTCTTCAACCACTTGGCGATAGAGCCACACAAGACGCCCGTAGACGCCCGTAGCAGCCTCTACAGAGAGGTCAGGCTTCTTCTTATCCAGAGTGATGTTCCAAGCCTTAGTGACCTTGGCAAGGCGCTCTAGGCGCTGCTTATCGAGTTGTTCGGCAGTACGCTTCTTACCCTTATCCATGGCAGCAAGGTACTTGTCGGTATACTCGTAGTCAACAGCCTTGGCTACAGACGTATGGGGAAGCCAGACTTCAATCGTCATCGGAGTGCCGTCTTCATTGGTCAGGACATCACCAGTGCCGGGATGCTTGACGTGGACGGTCAGGGTGTCTTGCTTAAACTCGAAAGCAGAAAGGTCAGTCATTTGTTAGTCCTATGTCGGGTTAGGTATTTGATTGGTGCCCCTCACCTAGAATCGAACTGGTGTCTCTTCACTACAAAAGAAGTGTTCTACCATTGAACTAGAAGGGCTGTGTTGTCGGGATACCACACAAGAAAACAAATGTGTGGCAGTAGAAACGAATCACTTGACAGATTGAGAAATCCGTGCTACCCTAACGCTCCCATGTTGGCAGGGGAGATATATAGGTATCCACTACACTATATAAGGCATTAGGTGTTCAGATCAAGTGTTAGATAGGTGGCCCTATGGGATACCCGACATACACCATAGAGCCTTCTACTGCCACCTAAGCAGCAGTAGTGTTCTATTAGGCGATGTTACGAGTGATCTTCAGGATAGTAGCTTCAGTCGTATCATAGAGGGCAGTAAAGGGGATCGTAAGCGGTCTGGACTTCAAGGTGTTCAGAGCCAGCTTAGAGCCATCAAACTTCACACGAGGGAAGAGGAAGTTGTAACCAGAGGTGGCCGTAGGGGAACCCACTTGGACTTCCAGAGCAGTCTCCGTCTCATTCAAGAAGCGGTTAATCAGCGAAGCGTCTTCGAGGTAGGCAGTCAGTTCACCAGTGACAGCAGCGCGACCATACTCAATCTGAGGGGTCGTCAGGGCACCGACTGTGAAGGTAGGGCCTAGGTCGTTGTTGACCATAAAGTTGATTGCGGTAACCGAGGTAACAGCAACAGTAGCCGAACCAGCGTTAGCCAACTTAATGAAACCACTGAAGCTATCATGAGGCTGGTTAGATGCAGCAGCAGTCTTTACAGCATCAACAGAGGTGCCAGCAATCGTCATGTCTTTACCGACAAGACCAAAGGAAGTCTTAACGTTCTGGTTAGGGCGAATGTCCACAGACATCTGGTTAACGACACAGCCAGTAAACAGACGATACTGTGCGATGTCTTCCGAGGCTTCTTCAATCGAGAGGGACTTCAGCGTAGTGCCAACCTTAAGGACGTTAGTCGCCCAAGTTCCGAACATAGCCGATTCAAGGAAGTCATCATAGACGCCCTTACGCAGATCGACTTCGATGTTACCAGCAACACTACGAGTACCGTGGCGGTGGAAACGAAGCTGACGATCAGGGAGGATGTCTTCACTATCGTAGGTAGTCTTGCTGATGTCAAGGTCAGACGACAGGACAGGAAGCTGAAGCAGGGAGGGGGTAGCAGGCGTCGTACCGAAGACAGTTTCGGTCACATACGAGATACCAGTTCTAGAGCCTTGGTTGAAGGGCATTGTTTGCTCCGTAAGGGTTTAGAGGTTATGACAGTGCCAGCCAATGCTGACTGGTGTGCAGTAGTAGGGTGACTCTTCGTATGAACCAGACGCCTCAGCGTAGTCAATGACAACAGTCAAGGTCTTGTCTTCCAGAGAATAGAGACCGTTAGAAAAATTCAGTTGGAGAGTTAGGCTATTCTTTGTCGTAGTAAGAAACTTACCGGGACTAAAGAAAGTCTCAATTTGATCAGCGTAACCCAGTTGCTCCCCAGTGCCAAAGTTGATAGGCACTCTTACAGTTACTTGGAAGTATCCAAGCTTCTTACGCCAAGGGTTATCACCAGTGGTGACAGCACGATTGCTGGTAGGGACAAACCTAGTAGAGATATGCGAGATAGGGTCTTGGGGAAAGTTATTAAGGTTTTCGTTAAAGACTTCTGGAAGAAACGGGATGCTGTCCAGATGGGCCTCTAGGCAATACCTAATGTCGTTGTTAGTTGCCATCCAAGGAACTCCAAGCAGTCTCTACAATTCTTCTAAACTCAGAGCGAGCGGTAGCGTAAGGTCCGTATCTTGCCTCAACTGCGTCAGCGTGTTTGGACGTGTTGTACAGGTAAGCCCATTTCCCATCCTCAGGCATAGCGTCTACTTCGCCCATAAGACGACCTAGTGCAGCATCGGCATAGGGCTCTCTCGCCTGCCTCTTGGGCTTACCGTGGGAACTATCTACACCCCGGGGATACTGCCTCTTACCGATGTCAGAGATATGGTGGTTGTCCATGTAAGTCCCAGTGTCCACTGGTGAGGCGTCAACGACAATAGCCGCCAACTGCCTAAAGACTTCTTTAGGGTAATCCTCAAGCCTCTGCTTTAGGGTTTCAAACTTCCTAGCTACAGACGTTCTGTTGTCTACAATCTTAGACGTGTTGCCCATAGTATTAGGCCTTTACCCAAAGCTTATAGCACAGGACACGGCTACCAGACATGATAGGATCACCAAATTCTACGTTGTAGGTCCTGCCAAGGTAGTCAACCGTAGTAATCTTGTTAGGCTCAATAGTAGGAAAGGACGACACATCAAAGACATCTAGGTAAACCAGACCTTCTTTCTGCACCACATTCTCAGAACTAATTGTGCCAGTCATGGGGTAGAAAGTGAAGTAGGCCTTAACTGTCTGTGTCTCGATAGTGCTGGAAGGCCTGCCAGACCTCTTGTCGTAGCCCGTATGGGTAACAGAGTTGACAGTCACGTAGACGCCATGGTTCTTAAGCAGTTTCCTGAAATTGGGAGTTCTAAGAACCATAGTGTTTCCTTACGGATTGAGTTGGTAGTCGTCAGTCGAAGCAGTAAACTGGCCTGTGGTGAATTGGGATTGAACCCTGTCCGTATTACGATTAGCAGCAAGCATGGCGCTAATGCTGATACCACCACCAGCAACACCACCAGTCGAGGTCTTCATGCTCCGACCAATCGACTTAATCGTTCCAGACAATTCGGTGTACTTCTTGGACAGGTTGTCGTTCTTTTCAGACAGACCCTTATCCAAAGCAGTGTCCACCAACCTAGCGTATTTAGCGGCTAGGATACGACAAAGGAAATAACCAGCATCGTAGATGTCGTCAGAGGCTTGAGCCAAAGAGAAGACAATCTCTTCGTCTTCGACCTGAGGGTCAGTGGACTCCGTATCCCCAATCAGAAGCCTTACTGAGTGCAGTCTGCCTGTAGCGGTAGTGGTTCCCAGTAGGGAGGGATCGTAAGTCCAAGCCATCTTTATTTCCTAACAGTTCTAGGATGAAGTCTATTCGAGCGGATAAGACCAACTTGCTTCATCAGGATATTACTGATCTTGGCACCCTCACGCTTTGCAATATCATGCAGTTCAAGCAAGGAGGCTTGTTCAAGACCGTCACCGATGATACGGTTAGCCGAGAGTTCTAGTTCGGTATTGTGATGGAGGTAGTCTTGGGCAAAGAGAACTTGGACACGATAGGGTTCGATACCCAACTCTTTCCACTTAAACTCATCACCAGCTTTCCACTGTTTGCCGCTACCTTGAAACGGAATCTTGACAAAGACAGGCTTGTCAAACTGAAAAGGAACTTGTGTCGGGAGCATTTCTTTAACCTTGTAGGTTGGTGTGGCCCCACCTAAGCAGGGCCACTATTGCCTTAGGCAACGATGGTGTTCATGAAGAACCCAAGTTCGGAGCCAGTCACCTTGTGGGCATAGGCCATGTTGACTTCCATCAACTCAGCAACGCCTTCGGCTTGCAGCCAGTCACCCGAGTAGGTCTTCACGTTGAAGCCATAGCCCGAACCACCTTGCAGACCGTCCCACGCAAAGGTGTAACCAGCCGAAGGTGTGCGCATACCAGCAGCAGGCGGCACATACAGGAGCAGGGCAAACTTACCACCAATGAAGGCGTTCGACTCAGCGATACCTTCCGGCGACACGTTGTAGACGGCTTCCATGACAAGGAAACGTTGCACACCAAGGATTTCAGCAATCTTGGCATCGGTGATCAGAGCCGGGTTCGACACAGTCGAGCCACCATTAAGGCGAGCAAGAATGGTCGGATGGTTGACCAGAATGTCACGGACTTCCTTACCGACAATCAGGGTGTTCGGCTTGTAGCCGCCCGACTTCAGTTGCATGACACGCATGGCAGTCGTGATGTCGTTGATCGGGGTCGAGTTGACATAGTCCGACCATTGACGGAACTGCGAGCCAGTCGGAGCCGCCGAAACACCAGTGTATTCCGTACCCCAGACACCCGTCTTGAAGAAGGTGTTAGCCCACTTCACTTCACGGTCAACCAGAAGGTTTTGCGTCAGGATTTCCGTCTGCGTTTGCTTCAGTTGCAGAGCCGCGTCAGCATTCGACGCAGTCTGAATGTCAATGTCAGCACCAAGCGAGTAGACCTTAGCCGTATAGCTGTCGGTCGAGAACTTCATGCCGATGATGGGCGCACGGGTACGCGGAGCGCGTTCCTGCACATGACCGATACGGTTATACTGGTCACGGTCAAAGACGTAATAGAGGTCAGTCTGCTTTTCAACCGACACAACCGGGAAGACCTTGTCAGCCACAAAGCCAGCGGTCTGAGCATACGCAACCGAGATATTAGTCAGCGGTTGGTTAATATGCACTGCCGAGGGCTGAAGCAGCGACTTATCAATTTGGATCATAGACATATTGCTATTCCTTAATTACGGGGAAACGGTGCCAGCACGGCTGAGTTCAACAACCATGATTTGACCAGCAACGGCAGCTTCACGGGCTTTACCGAGGATCACGTTACCAGTGGCAGCGGTAACAGCACGACCGTTAGCAGTCGAGGCAATGTTAGCCCCAATAGCAATAGTGGCCGAAGATTCAACTTGAGCCAGACCGTCAACTTGACCAGTAAAGACTTGGTCGGTAGCGGAGGTCGAGTTCATCGAGACGGCATCAGCCGCAGCGCCAGCGCCCGTGGTCGTAGCCTTACCAGTGCCCGAGGCAACAGTGACAAAGCGGAACTGCGGAACAGCAGCAGACGAGAGGTAGGTTTGGGAACCAGTATTAATGAAGTAGGCCATGATTATTCCTTCAGGGCTTCGATTTGCTTCAGAAGATCACGACCTTCAGCCGTCTTCTGAATGGTTGCGGAGGCGACAATGTAGTTGACTTTGTTAGTCTCTGCGTAGGCTTTGGTGAGTTCATCCAGCTTTTCGGCAGGACCCTTCATATCAGTGTCAGCAGCACCATGACCAACTTCTTCCGTCATACCCTTAAAGACAGCGTCAGCCGACTTAAGCAGAGTAAGGAGTTCGACAGCCATAGGCGAGGCATCCACAGCCTTCAGTAGAGCAGCCTTTTCGACAGCAGTCCCACGGAAGTTAGGCAGGTCATCAGCAACACGCTTTTCGATAGCCGCCTTTTCAATAGCCTCAGTTTGGGCTTTAAGGGTCTTCCAAATGACTTCCGGCACAGCCGACTTGACGATAGATTCGCCTTCGACTTCGATAGTCTCTTCAGCGGCCTTCTTGGTCACAGCTTCCGCCGTAATAGTGAAACCATTGTCAATAAGGGCTTTGGTCAGTCGCTCCACTTCGGAGCGGGCCTTTGCCACATCCTCCTTGAGGGTCTTGGTAACGTCTTCGACTTGCTCAGTCATCTTGTTATCTCGTTTAAACAGGGCAACAATAGCTTGTTGGTTAGCCGGAACGTCAACCAAGGAGACTTCGTCTAGTTCCAATTCTTTAAGGATGGTGGTCATTGAACATTCTCCTTACGAGCGCGTCCACCGATAGAGAACGCTCTAAGTTCACCGGACTTTACCCGTTTCCAGACATTTTCGTCTAGAACCTTGCAGGCTACAATCCAACCTTCTTTGTCGCACTCGATACCGAAGGCTTTCGCAATTTCTTTAGTCAGAGGCAGGGAGTGGACAAATTCACCAACCTTCCCGCCAGAGTGCATTTGTTTAGTCGTGCGGACACTCGTCATGAAGTCAGTAGCAGCTTTCATCAAAGTGTCAGCTTCAATGATGTCCCCCTGACGGTCAACGACAGGAACGCCTGCCTCTGTGATAACAGAAGCCCAACCCCAAACCATACGCTGGTCGTCGTCAGCCTTGAGGATGTCCCCAGTGATATTGTAGTCAGCCATTAGGTCCTCAAGCTGTCAGGGCTTGGAGTTCAGAGTTAGAACTCGTAGCAGGTTTATAGTTTAGGTTCATGATCGTAATAGGGGCTGCTCCACCAAGAACCATGTTATAGGCTGTCATATCGGGTAGAGACCCAGTTGGAATTCCAGAGTAGACTGTCCCACCATCAAAGCAGAAGCTAGCAGTTGTGCTACTGTAGGTAATTGCTGACTTGATACTTACGTCGCTATTAGGACTATAAGCACCGGCTGCACCTTCAACTGTCGTAACACCGGAGGCTGTTTCAAGCCTATAAGTAGGGCGACCAGTGTCAGGACTGGATGTTCCGAGATAAACAGAATGCCCTAGACTGTTGTAGGCACCGCTGTTAATACGACACAACTGGACTTCAGCAGGCAGGCTGTTATCCGAGTAACTCACTCGAAAGTCGCCAAAGAGTGTGCCGTTACTGTTATTGAACCAAACAGACGCCTGAGACACAGAAGCCACATCAGCGGATCGAGTAACAGCAGAACCATTAGTCAGGATAGGCGATGAAAAGACAGAACCTACTCTAGTAAAGTAAGTCACAAACGTAATTGTCTGACCAACCACGGTAGAGTTGGGCCCAAAGCCTATACGAATAATCCCGTCAGCGTTAGGAGTGAACAAAACTCTCAAACGACGAGTAAGACCGTCAGAACAGATTTGGTCACTAACAAATGTGATAGTGCCAGCAGCAGAGGTAAAAACGGAAGGTGCCCCAATAACCCCAGACATTGTAGAGGTATTTGAGTTAGTGGCATTAAAGAGGTTCAAAAGGTAATTAGGGGATGTCCCAACTCTGTAGTAAACTTCGATAGTCCTAGTGATTCCATTAACAACACTAAAACCATTAATGTTGTTAGTGACTCTAGCTACGTTAGACCCTACACCAGCACCAGTGCAAAGGACTCCCGGAAAGACCCCAAAGACACTCAGAGTAAGGTCAGTGGCAGTTAGGGACCCAGTGCCAGAAACGACGGATGTCGTAATGGTAGTCCTAGGGTTGGCCTCAGTAGCCGCTGGCTCAATCAAAAGGCCGGGTTGCCTGCCAGCAATAGCTGTATAGTCAAATCGGGGTTCATCTATAGCAGCTTGGACTAGGTTACCACTGGAATTAAAATACCAGCCTACAGAAGCACGGGAGAACGTAATTAGGTCAGCAAAGTTAGCCATTACGGACTCCCCGCAGAGTTAGGTTTAGGTTGTGGATTAGCCATCGCTTGAAGTTCAAGTTTGGACCTGTCTACTTCCATCTGTCGTTTCTCGTCAAGCTTCGCTTGGTAATCGACTTCGTCAACCTCAGGCAATTCAGCATTCTCAAGAAGAGCATTGATAATATGAACCTGATCCGACAGATCAATGTTTGCCCCATTAAGATTACGAAGGTAAGCACCAAGTTCTTTAAGATCGTGGGGAGCAACGTCACCAGCTTCAAGTTCTGGCATCAATTCGTAGTCAAGGCCGTTAATCTCCCAAAGACGCTCAATCACTTGCTTATTGAGACTATCAACGATGATGTCAATATAGCTTTCCATAGAGCGAAGAAAGAGGTCAGTCTTGCTCTTAGAGAGTGCGTAAGAACCAGTAGAACTGGAACCCAGCATGAGGAACTCGGACATGACCGATCTAGCAATGTCGTGTTGGTAACGACGAATGATAGGGTCAATCTGGACCGATCTAGAGCCTTGCGACGTGATGAGTTCAATATCCATCAGTCTAGCGTTGGAGGGCTTACCATCAATGTCTTGGTAGACATCAGAGGGAATAAGCGCGTATCCCTGTTCGTTCTGCTTCAGGTCCCTGAGGATCGTTTCCATCTGCGCTCTAACTGCCTTTTGGGCATCAGACGCATCGGGATGAAGGAACTCTGCCGGAATACGGCCAACAGGAACACCATGTAGTTCCCGTTCTACGGCAATGGCTTCAATAGCTTGAAGGCTAGTGAGGTATTTGTAGGAGGAGTAGGCGTTACGGAGAACAGACCGTCCAGCAGGGTCACCGTTAAGAGTGGTAGTCCTGTAGACCAAGGACTTGTTGGAAGGGATGAACGACACAGGATGGTTTGTCGTACCTTGTTGGTGAACACCGAGGCAGGAACCAGTGTTGTAGTCCATTTCAAACTTGTTGATGGTCCAAGGGGCTCTGATAGCCAACTTCTTGATACCGATACGACCATCGTCGTATTTAGACTTTTTCTTACCAGTTCTGGCAGAAGGACCACCACGGACTTTGTAGACTTGCTCAAACCAAGCAAAGCCAAAAGTAAGGAAAGACAGGGCTTCTGCTACGTGGTCGTCTAGGCTGTGTTCCATATCATCAAGGACAGACTCAACAAACTCAGCTTCTTTCTTCGCCTCTTCACTATCGTTGGCTGGACAGACTTTGATGTCAACGTCACGAAGCACTTGCTCGATAGCATACATCAAGGCACCAATAGTGGCACTGTTGTCTCTCATCTCACGATACTTACGGATACCTTTGATACCACGAAGGTCCGAGAGAATTTCGTCAGAGTAGAGGTCACCCGTAAGGACATTCTGGCCGTAAGTGCCCAACTCGATCTTAGAAAAGGATTCGGACAGCTTTGCCATTAAAGAACTTCCTGTTATCTGGTAGAAACGATTATCTTGGTGTCGTTATTGACGATAGATGTTTGAGTGGCTGTTGCCGAAGGATCGACACAGTTAAAAGGGAATTTCTGGGTTTGGCTACCACCAGAGGTATTCGTATAGGTAACCTCAAGAGTGCAAGGCCCTACAAGCCAAGAGGACGTTGAGGAAGAGATACTGTAAGTCCCAGCCGTAGAGTTAACGATAGTAACAGACAGATTAGAGGTTGTGCCGTCTACAAACCTGACTAGGGCTGTGGTGGTGATCCCAGTGAGATTAGGGCTTCTAACCCCACTGAGACTGAATGTCGAGCCTTTAAGGATTTCCCAAGGAAACATGATTTACCCCAATAGAAGCCCTTTAGACTTGTAGGCAATGTTAAGTTCAGGCTTTGATTGACCACCAAGACAAAGGTCAGTGATAGCCCAAACTAGGGCGTCCAAACGGTCAGGAGAACCGATAGAGCCTAGAGGCTCCCATTGAACCATCTGGTTCTCAAGCTCATCTAGACCTCTTCTGTGCTTGACCTTTTCACGCTCGTAGAGAGCGGATACTGGCTCGGCTCTGGCAAACTTACCTCTAGAGGCCCTAACAGCACGGTAGGGAATAGAATCGTCTTCAGTGTGCAGGGTGTGCCTGACCATGTCCCCACCTTGGTTTACCTCAGCAACAACACGATCAGCCGAATACTTGTGGTAGAGTTCAATAGCTTTAGAAGCCCAACCCTGAGGCGTGTAGCGGTCTGTGGCGTCCTCTAGGACGTAGGCGGTGCCATTGGTGTCCACACCAGCAACGATAAGCCCTGTCATGTCTGATTCAGCATTAGCTGTAACCGCTGGGTCGACAGAGACGACAACTCTGGTTAGCTGGTTAGCAAAATCAACCGGATCAGGAATGTCTATTTCGGCTTTCTCTAGGATTTCTCTGGACCAGAGGGCACCAGCAGCTTCATCCAAGATTTCAGCGTAAAGTTCCTGACGACCGAGGCGAGTGCCTTCATACTGCGCAGAGACAGCAGCAATGTAAGTCTCAGCAAGGTTGGCGGTATTATCAAAGGTAGAACCGTAGGTAACAGCCGTAGTGGGGCTAGCCAAGATTTCTCGGATAAGTTTGTCAGACTTGGGTGTAGTGGTAATGCAAACTCTAGGATGGGCACCAAGTCGAAGGGTGAATTGGAGCATGTCCCAAGTTTCACGCTGTCTGGCCCAAGCGCAGATTTCGTCACACCACGCTGCTTCAAATTGGGGACCACGAAGACGTTCAGGCTCTTCAGCAGAGTAGAATTCAACTCTAGCACCGTTAGCCCAAACCAAGGTTCTGTTAGTGGGTGACCAGATAGGTTTACCTAATTCAGCGCCCCTGTAGGTCTTGTCGTTCTCCCAACAGATGTTGAGGAAGCCGCTTTCCCCTTCTACCATAACCCGTTTAATATCCGAGTTAGTAGGAGCTATACAGGCAATACGCTTGGCACCAAGCTTAACTTGCTCTCTAACCCATTCTGCCCCTGAGCGTGTATTGTGCGTAGGGATAAAAGAACGACCAACCAGAAATAGGTTAGAGCCCCCCTTAACCGAGATACACCGCATACCACAGGAAGGTTTTGGAACCTCCCTATAGGCCACCAACATACGTTGCCTGTTGCGGTTAACTTGCCCAGTAGTCTTAACTAGGAAGCGTTCAGCTACAACAGCCTTACGAGGTAGGTAGAAAGGATTAAAGTCTCTTACCGTCCAAGTAACACGGTATTTAGCTCCACAATCTTTACCGTAGAGAGTTGCACGGCCTACACCCAGAGTAGCTTTCATTCCCAAACCACAAGCGAGTTCGTGAACTTGGTAACCCAGAGGATTGTTATCAGACTGACAGAATTCTACACTACCGTTGTCTTTGTCGATACACCCGTCACTATCCATAAGACCACGAAGGAGTTCTTTACGGTCCTCGATAGACGACAAAAGGTATTGTTGGGGTATGTGCTTCTTATGGATAAGGTCTAGTGCTTTAAGCTGGGTATAGAGGCCTTTAGCGTTAGCTGTGATGTTTTGGTAGAATTTAAGGCAGTAGGTCTCTGAGATACGATCCCAAATCTCTTGGTCAGCGTTGGTAAAGCAACCAGAAGCACTATGCCCATCACCAAGCCAGAGGCCTAGAATGTAAGGGTCAACAGGTAGGTCAGACTTCACACCCTCAAAAGGCTTAGAACAGGGAATAGAGTGGTTTCTGTCCCCCCGTTTAGAATATGTGAAGGTGTCCACGATCTGTTGGGTGGTTTTCACCTTACCTTGATCAAGAGCCCAGTCATCGGGTATCAGACCTTTACGGCGTTTACGATCCCTGTAGTGAGTTTCAGTCGTCCAGAGGTGGTCACCGCAAGCTTCGATCTTTTCACCAGTGTCAAAGGTCAATTCATAGACGACAGAAGGGTCACTCTCGTAAAAGCCATAGACTTCTTGAGGCTTACCCATTTCGTCGTAGATAAAGTCACCTTCGACAAGACCGCCAATCGTCGTCCAACCTCTGTTATGGGTTAGGATTTCTTCATCTTTACGGAGCAACTTGCCGAATCCACGACCAGCAAGGATCAGCCAGTTATTCCACTTCTTGCCGTTATTACCAACAAGCGGGGGAAGTTGGTTAGGTCTAGCCCAGAATGCCCACGTATACCTAAGTTCAGCAGCTTTAGAGGGTTGAAGTTCCTTAAGCAGAACCGCAACATCTTCACCCATTGCCCTAAGGTCATCGGCGTGTAGGGCTAAGCCATTCTTACTCATCTTCTGCGTCTTCAGTAGGTTTAGCTTGTTTGATCTTCAGCAACGTCAGCAGGTCATCAATAGCTGTGGTATTCTCGTCAGCCTCATCCGATTCGGATTCAACGACAGTCTGAGAGGGCGACCAACCAGCCTTAGACCTGAGAGCCAAGTCAAGCATCTTAACGTCACCAGCAAGGGCCATTTCCATAGCTTTGGCACCTAGCTTTGACTGAATGTCTGCTTTGGCGTTTACAATGTCTGAACGATAGATTTTGTAAAGAGAGGTCTTCGACCGAGGCCCACCGGGCATGACAGACACTTGGTCGAGGATAGTAGCAATAGAGACACCATTTTTGATACCAGCAACGATAATAGTAGCGATGTCAACTCTATGTTTCAGTTGGAGGTCTTCAGCTTTCATGGTGTTCCTGCTATAGTGTTTGGTTCTAGCCACGGATGGTCGTAGCAAGCCTAAAGATATTGTCAGTCTGCTCAGGAGTGATGCCTAGGAGCCACTGGAAGAAGTCAACCATTTGGGACAGGCGAGGGATACGTTGCACGTTTAGAATAGCCGACTTAGTGACAGGGTCACAGGAAGGGTTAGAAGCCCAAGCATTGATGGTCTGCCAATAAGAGGGGTCTGTTAGGTCGAGAGCAGCGATCATCTGCCAACGGTCCACAGACATACCTAGCCGCTCCTCAGCAAGTGCTACCTCAGGGTAAAGGTAGGCATGGACTCTAGCCTCAACACTAGAGTCCTCATGCCAAGAGGTGCCGTCCCAGTGCATCCCATAAGCCCCTCCGGGAGGAGCCGGGATCAGGCCAGGGTGCGGCGGCGGGGTGCCGACCTCGCAGGAGGCCGCGAAATCCCCGGCGGGGGTCATGTAAGCTATAGGGGTCATATTACACCTTCAGCCAAATTGCGGGCGCGTTGTTGCTGACAGCGATTTCAGCCGACGACCACGCCCACGATGTCGGAGCCCCAGTCGC
>JACCDQ010972986.1_pt1 | contig 51949 bp, 52 predicted proteins | sample 7446031 | NCBI WGS metagenome assembly JACCDQ01 (sample SAMN15323442, study PRJNA562643) | freshwater metagenome | isolation source: river surface water | place: USA:Blue River Watershed | collected 2017-08-17
CAAGGCACACTCGGGTCTGTCCGTGTTCGCCGGCGTGGGTGAGCGTACCCGTGAAGGTAACGACTTCTATCACGAGATGATGGAAGCCGGCGTCGTCAACACCGAAGACTTCACCAAGTCGAAGGTCGCGATGGTGTACGGTCAGATGAACGAGCCGCCGGGTAACCGTCTGCGCGTTGCGCTGACTGGCCTGACGATCGCTGAATCGTTCCGCGATGAAGGCCGTGACGTTCTGTTCTTCGTCGATAACATCTACCGCTACACGCTGGCCGGTACCGAAGTGTCCGCTCTGCTGGGTCGTATGCCTTCCGCCGTGGGTTACCAGCCGACGCTGGCCGAGGAAATGGGCCGTCTGCAGGAGCGCATCACGTCGACCAAGACCGGCTCGATCACCTCGATCCAGGCCGTCTACGTTCCTGCGGATGACTTGACCGACCCGTCGCCGGCAACCACGTTCGCCCACCTCGACTCCACCGTCGTTCTGTCGCGTGACATCGCTGCACTCGGTATTTACCCTGCGGTCGACCCGCTGGACTCGACCTCGCGTCAGCTCGACCCGAACGTGGTCGGCGCCGAGCACTACGAGACCGCGCGCGCCGTTCAGGGCACGCTGCAGCGCTACAAGGAACTGCGCGACATCATCGCGATTCTGGGCATGGACGAACTGGCACCGGAAGACAAGCTGACCGTGGCGCGCGCTCGTAAGATGCAGCGTTTCCTGTCGCAGCCTTTCCACGTCGCTGAAGTGTTCACCGGTGCACCGGGCAAGTACGTGTCGCTGAAAGACACCATCAAGGGATTCAAGATGATTGCCTCCGGCGAACTGGATCACCTGCCTGAGCAGGCGTTCTACATGGTCGGCACCATCGAAGAAGCGATCGAGAAAGCGAAGAAACTGCAGTAATCTCCGCCGCCCCGCAGCGACGCTGTGGGGCACGCTTTCCGATACCGACAAGGGCTTCCTATGGCAAACACTATTCACGTTGACGTGGTCTCCGCCGAAGAGCAGATCTTCGCCGGTGAAGCCGAGTTCGTCGCGTTGCCGGGTGAATCGGGCGAGCTGGGCATCTATCCCAAGCATACGCCGCTGATCACGCGCATCCGTCCGGGCGCGGTCCGCATCAAGGTTGCAGGTCAGGCCGATGAAGAATTCATCTTCGTCGCCGGTGGCATCCTCGAAGTGCAGCCGAACGCGGTCACCGTTCTCGCCGACACCGCGATTCGTGGTCACGACCTCGACGAGGCAAAGGCCACCGCAGCCAAGAAGGCCGCGGAAGAGTCGCTGCAGAATCGCGAGTCTTCAATCGACTACGCGCACGCGCAGGCTGAACTCGCCGAGGCGATGGCACAGCTGGCCGCGATCGCCAAACTGCGCCAAAAGCGCTGAGTTGCGTTGATTGACGCTTCACCTGCATCGTTTGGCAAAGGGCAGCTTCGGCTGCCTTTTGTTTTTCGCGTGGCCCCGTTTTATGCCGCAATGCATGGCGCGGAAGCCTGTAGTTACCCCGCCAAGAGTCGCCAACTTAACGGCGCTGACGTCCTTGCGCCGCTCTGGCGTACAGGCGCTCGCACGGTCTGCACGCGGCGTCTGGCCACCTACGTTTCGTCAGAGGCACGAAGCCTTTCGGCGATAATACCGACCATTGAATACTGACCCCACGCTGATCCTATGTCGCCTACCTTTGCACCGCTGAAGAACGATACCTTTCTGCGCGCGCTGCTGCGCCAGCCCACCGACTACACACCGTTGTGGCTGATGCGTCAGGCCGGTCGCTATCTGCCCGAGTATCGTGCGACGCGTGCCAAGGCAGGCTCTTTCATGGGCCTGGCCACGAATCCGGATTTCGCTACCGAAGTCACCTTGCAGCCGCTGGATCGCTATGCGCTCGATGCCGCCATTCTGTTCTCCGACATCCTGACGGTGCCGGATGCCATGGGTCTGGGCCTGTCATTCGCCGAAGGCGAAGGCCCGCGTTTTGCGCGCCCGCTGCGCGATGAAACGGCGGTGCGCGCACTCCAGGTACCGGACCTGTCAAGCCTGCAGTATGTGTTCGACGCGGTCACGCAAATTCGCCGTGAGCTCAACGGACGCGTTCCCCTGATTGGCTTTTCCGGCAGTCCTTGGACGCTGGCTTGCTACATGGTCGAGGGCGGCGGCTCTGATGACTTCCGCACGGTCAAGACCATGCTGTATGACCGTCCGGACCTGATGCACCATATTCTGAGCATCAACGCGACGTCGGTTGCCGCCTATCTGAATGCGCAGATCGACGCCGGCGCACAGGCCGTGATGATCTTCGATACATGGGGTGGCGCGCTTGCCGACGGCGTCTATCAGGCGTTTTCGCTGCACTATATGCGCGAGGTGATTCGCCAGCTCAAACGTGAGCATGATGGACAGAAAATTCCCTGCATCGTCTTTACCAAAGGCGGCGGCTTGTGGCTGGACGAGATCGCTGACAGCGGTGCCGACGCTGTTGGCCTCGACTGGACCGTCAACCTGGGCCAGGCACGCGCGCGCGTCGGCAATAAAGTCGCACTGCAGGGCAACCTCGATCCGAACGTACTGTTCTCCAAGCCAGATCAAATTCGCGCCGAAGTACGACGCACGCTGGAGTCGTTCGGCAAACCGGATGCCAACAGCGGCCACGTGTTCAATCTTGGCCACGGCATTTCCCAATTTACGCCGCCTGAATCCGTCACGGTACTCGTCGAAGCAGTCCACCAGTTCAGCCGTGAACTGCGCGCCCGTTGAGTTGGGTGGAGTTTGCGAGCGAACACTTATGCACAAATCGTTGGACCGATAAAAAATCAACGACTTGCGCATTGCTATAAAAACTGAATCAAGATGAGTCGCGTAACCCCATGATTTTAAAAGACTTCTCGGCCCACTGTGAATTGTCAAAAGTGAGCCGGGTTGTCTTCTGAGCAGAGTATTTGCTCAAGAGAATCGTTTTGTTCACAAAGATATCCACAGGCTTTCCGGGTGAACTGTGGATGAAATCGGTGCAGGGCCAAGCCCTCATTTTGTTAATGACAACAAGCTTCGGAAAGCGAGTGTTTCAGGCTTGGACGTTTTTTTCCCATACTGGCTTTGTATGTGCCTGAGGTGATCGGCCAAACCGCCGAAAAGCCGCAGCCCTCAAGGGTTTTAGCCAAGTTAGGGGTCACTTGTTCACAAAACCCTGAGAAGTCAAGGCCCGAAAAAAAATTCTTGGGTCGAAATTTTGCTTGCCTCGATAGATAGCTAAGTTGTTGATTTAATTGGATATCGAGAAATGCATTGAAGTTGAGCAAAGTGTTTGAGCCCGCATAAAATCAGGGCTTTCGGCTGTCAAGCCCCGCTTATGCACAAAGTTATCCACAGAAAATGTGGATAGCCGAAAAAGCGCTTATGCCACCGAGATTTAGCCCTACTTCTGAGGATTTACCTTAAGTTGTGACCGCCTGCATCCTGACCGTGGCGCTGGATACGCCAATTGATACGGTGTTCGATTACCGATGGTCGTCACCGGAGGACGATGCCTGCATCGCGCCGCAGATCGGTCAGTTCGTCCTGGTTCCTTTCGGTCGTCGCGAGGTCGTCGGCCTGATCGTCGAGATCAAGCAGGACAGTGACATCGCCAATGACCGGCTGCGTGACATCCTCGCCGTGCGCACCCAGCTAGCGCCGGTCACCCCCGAATGGATCGCCTTGTGTCGCTTTGCCGCCGACTACTACCAGCGACCGCTGGGCGAAGTGGCCTTGCCCTGTCTGCCCAAACATCTGCGTGCGGCAAAGACCGTGTCGCTGGACAGGGCGCTAAAGAAGCTCGCCCAATCCGCCAAAGCCACACCAATCGCCAAAGCCGCAAAAACCCAACAAAGCGCCAAACCTGAGCAAGACGCCGAACCCGATACCGAAGCACCGCCACCCTCAAGCGCCGAGCCCGCAACCACGCCGCGGCCGAGTCTGAATGCCGAGCAACACGCCGCCGTCGATGCCATCACTGTTGCGAACGGCTTCCAGACCCATCTGTTGTTTGGCGTGACCGGCAGCGGTAAAACCGAGGTCTATCTGAATGCCGCCGAGCGCATCCTTCTGCGGGAAGCCACCGAGGGACGTTACGGGCAGGTGCTGCTGCTGGTACCGGAAATTAATCTGACACCCCAGCTCGAGGCCAGTGTGCGAGCACGCTTTCCGCACTTGCCTGTGGCGACCTTGCACAGCCAGCTGGCCGAAGGTGAGCGCTTGCGACACTGGATCGCCGCTCATCAGGGGCGCGCCGCCATCGTGCTGGGCACCCGCCTCTCGGTACTCGCGTCATTGCCGCAATTGCGCTTGATTGTCGTGGACGAGGAACACGACCCCTCTTACAAGCAGCAGGAAGGCCTGCGCTATTCCGCGCGCGACCTGGCGATCTGGCGTGCGAGGCAACTGCAGATACCGGTGGTGCTCGGTTCGGCGACGCCATCAGTTGAGAGCTGGCAGCATGCACAGACTGGTCGTTATCGCTTGTTGAACCTGACGCAGAGGGCAGCTGCGCATGCACAGCTGCCACGCGTCAGCCTGATCGATATGGAAATTCACAAGGCGGCGGACGGACTGTCGCCGCCGCTGGTCGCAGCGCTGCGCGGGCGTCTGGAGCGCGGTGAGCAATCACTGTTATTTCTGAACCGGCGCGGCTATGCGCCGGTGATGCACTGCGATGCCTGCGGCTGGATCAGCAATTGCCGCCGCTGTACCGCGTTCATGGTGCTGCACAAGCCGGAGCACCGGCTGCGCTGCCACCATTGCAGCCTTGAGCAGCGCGTGCCCGTTTCCTGTCCGACCTGCGGCAACGTCGATCTGCAACCCCTCGGTCGAGGTACCCAGCGGGTCGAAGAGCACCTGCAGGTCTTGTTCCCTGATGCCCGGGTGCTGCGCATCGACGCCGACTCCACGCGCCGCAAGGGCAGCGCGCAGGCGGCATTTGACGCCGTGCATCGCGGTGATGTCGACATCTTGCTCGGCACGCAGATGGTCGCCAAGGGGCATGATTTTCAGCGCCTTACGCTGGTCGGCGTGATCAATCCGGACACAGCATTGTTTTCGCAGGACTATCGCGCCGGCGAGCGACTGTTCGCTCAGCTCATGCAGGTGGCCGGTCGTGCAGGTCGCGCCGCCGGCACCAACGCGAGCGCACCGAGCAGCGAAGTGCTACTGCAGACGCGTTACCCGCAGCACCCGCTGTACCGTGCCCTGCTCGCTCATGATTACATCGGCTTTGCGCAAAGCACGCTGGACGAGCGTCGCGCGGCCGGGCTGCCGCCCTTCGCGTATCAGGCGCTGCTGCGCGCCGAGGCACGCAGCTTGCAGGACGCCCTCGATTTTCTGCAACAGGCGCGCGCGCTGGCTCCGGCAGACGGCATCGTACTTAATGAGCCGGTGCCGATGACCGTTACGCGTGTGGCCGGTGTTGAGCGGGCGCAGCTGCTGGTGGAGTCGACGTCGCGTCCACAATTGCAGGCCTTTCTGCGGCCATGGATACAGGCGTTGCGGCAGCTGAAATCACGGCTGCGCTGGTCACTCGAGGTCGACCCGGTGGACATCTGACACTGGCCGGCCGATGCGCCAGCGATGGCGTTCGTTCGCCACCATCGCCATGACGCCCGCCAAATCGGCGCTTTTGCCAGCGCACTCGAGACGGTGATTTTCCGGGGAGCGATTTCAGGGTAGCGATCTCAGGCGCAAAATCTCCGGCAGAGAGTCTCAGGCCGAAAGTCTCAGGCAAGGAGTATCAAGCCGATGGTTGTCCGACAGAGCCTGAATCAACCAGCCGTGGCGGCACGGACGGATCGAAATCCAGCCAGTCCCCATTCACGATCCGGCCGTTGCCGGATTCGATCGGGTGCGCTCCCAACTCACGCAGCACGTTGATGGCACCTTGCACGCAGCGCTGGGTCGGCGTGCACACTGCGACCATCATGCCGGCATGTCGTATCGACGGTGCATCAGCTGCAGCATGGTCATCCTTCATCATCCCCAGCGCCCCCACCAGATTGCCGACATGGGCGCCGACCAGTCCGCCCGTGATCACACCCAGCGGACCCGTCAGCGGGGCCGAGGCTGCGCCGATCGCCGCGCCGATGACGCCACCGGCGGCTGTGCCTGCCGCGGCACCTTTGGGCGACTCTTCCGCGCCCGTCGATTTGTCGTGATCGCCACCCAGTGGGTAACGCGCATGCTGACCAGCCGGCGCGACATAGAAAGTGCTGATCTGTTCAGCCGGAAATCCTGCGGCGCGCAGCGCGCCGACAGCTGTTTCGACGGCGGCCTGCTCGTCGAAACGGCCTGCAATGATGGTCGACATTTTCTCCTCCATCAGCCCGTTCTGTTGGCATCCAGATTAAGAGAAACGGGCTCGCGCGGAAGTTCATCTAAACGCGGAAGAAACCTTGAAAGCCCAGGGCACGGAGCACAAGGCACCAGGCAGAGCGGAGAAATACGAAATTACCGATCACGGGAACCGCCGCCGGCATGCAATGCCAAAACCATATGACATCCGACGCTTCTCCTCCAAACGATGGCCGTATTCCGGTGATTCAAGAAGAACTGAGTCTGGCCCATCGGGTCGTCGACACGGGGCGGGGCGTTCGCCTGCACAAAACGGTCACCGAAGAGACCTTCCGCATCAACGAGACGCTGCAAGGGCAGGAACTGCAAGTCGAACATGTTGTCGTCAACGCGTGGGTTGACGGCACGCCGCCGGTACAGCGGCAGGAAGGCGACACGCTGGTCATTCCGATACTCGAGGAGGTGCTGGTCGTGCAGAAGCGTCTGCGGCTGACCGAGGAGATACGCATTACCGCCAAGGCCCGCGTCCATGCGGTATCGGAGCAGGTGGTATTGCGCAAGGAGCATGTCGCAGTCGAGCGCTTCGATGAAAGTGCCACGCCTCGCAACATGCAGGATGTGTCGCCATCACGATAGCGGAGCGGCGATCAGTTCAACATGCCCACAGGAGATCGAGATGAAGCAAACCGTCGTGGCCGTCTTTGATGAGTACGGCGATGCGCAGGCGGCAGTGAATGGCCTCTGCGAGGAAGGTGGATTTCCCCGCGCCGACGTGACACTGAGTCCGGCCGAGGAATCCAGCGATGCCCGCCGGGCCGCGTTGCGCGCGCGCACGGCGACTGGCGATACTGGCGGCTGGAGCGTCGGCGACTTCTTCAAGTCGCTGTTCGGAAATGAACAGCAAGATGACGAGGTCGGTGTCTATTCCGAAGCTGTGCGGCGCGGCAGCTACCTGGTCAGCGTGCATGCCGCCAGCGACGAGCAGGCCGAGCGTGCGACGGACATCCTGCAGCGTTTCCACGCGGTGGATCTGGACCAACGCGCGGCCGGATGGCGCGGTGGCGGCTGGAGCGGCTACCAGGCAGACGCGCCTGTGTTTACCGCTGAAGAAATCCAGAAGGACCGGGGTCTGTACAGCCGCACCACCGTGTCAGGCGTGGCGCCCGCGCAGCCGACGAGCGCTGCGCCTGCTGCGGCCACGGCTGCAGGCGCGACTGGCGCAGAAACCCACGAAACTATTCCTGTCATCGAGGAACAGCTGCAGGTAGGCAAGCGCACTGTCCAGCGTGGCGGCGTGCGCATTTACCGGCACGTGACCGAAACCCCGGTTGAAGAGTCGGTGCAGCTGCGCGAGGAACATGTGACGGTAGCACGGCGGGCCGTCGACGAACCGGCCAGCGCCGCTGATATCGATGCCTTCCGCGAGGGCACGATGGAAGTGCGTGAAACCGCAGAGGAACCTGTGATCGGCAAGACCGCACGCGTGGTCGAGGAAGTCGAGGTTGGCAAGGCCGTCACCGAGCGTACGGAAACCGTCAGCGACACGGTGCGGCGCGCCGATGTCGATGTCGAGCCGCTCAGCGCGCAGACGGCGCGCGGCGTCAATCTGCCCGACGACGAGTTTCGCCAGCACTGGCAGAGCGCCTACGGCAGCAGTGGCGGTCGTTATGAAGACTACTCGTCAGCGTATCGCTACGGTGCCGGCCTCGCCGGTCAGAAGCAGTATCAGGGCTACCGCTGGGACGAACTGGAGCCCCGCCTGAAGTCGGACTGGGAAGCCACGCATGCAGGAAGCCCGTGGGAGCGCAGCAAGCAGGCAATACGGTACGGCTGGGAGAAAATGACCAGCAGATAAGTGGTCCTCAGGACCATCAAGCTGCACTGAACGCCGGACGGTTCTGAAGTCCGTCTGGCGTTCAGCTTTATCGTTGTATGCAGGCCCTTACTGCCGTGGCGCGTCCAGCTGCCCTTCCTGTGCGAGCTGACGGATCATGCGTATCGTGTCGATATCGCTTTCTTTATAGGCTTCGCGGCGGAATTCGTTATAAAACGACTCTTCGTCGGTTTCCTGTGCCGGATTATGATCGTCGTACTCGAAACGCACGAACAGCGCTCCTGGCTGCGGCTCCTCGATCGTCATCATCAGATCCGACATCGGTATGTCGTCCTGTTGCGGCACGTGATAGTGCACGTTCTCGAGCGGGGAGAAGCGCACCTGGTCACGCACGACCAGCTTTCCAAAACGTAGCGTGCGCGACAGACTATCGGACTCGCGCGCGGTGATCTCGCAGGTATCCAGGCCGAGCAGGAACATCGTCGGGCGCTCCGCCCGCAGCACGAGGCCGCGCCAGAGTTGTTCGCGCGTCAGCGGCATCAGCAGCGGATTGCCTGGCATGTTGATTTCGATAAGGTGAGTGAATTTCATCGGCAGCAGAGAGTGATTTCGATTTCACTTTACCACGCGTGCTGAGCACGGCGCCGGGGCAGGGCGATGTCGTAATTCGCTACAATGGCGCGCTTGGAACAATCCTCTCGCACCCGCCTCCTCTCATGCAGCATGGACTGAATGCCCCGCAGCGCGCGGCGGTCAATTACATCGATGGTCCCTGTCTCGTGCTGGCTGGCGCCGGCTCGGGCAAGACGCGCGTCATCACGCAGAAAATCGCGCACCTGATCGAGTCCTGCGGCTATGAGGCGAAAAACATCGCCGCGCTGACCTTCACCAACAAAGCCGCGCTCGAGATGCGCGAGCGCGTCGCCAAATTGCTCAAGCAGCCGGGCCATGCAAAGCAGCTGACCGTGTCCACTTTTCATTCGCTCGGCGTGCAGATCCTGCGCCGCGAAGCGGCTGCGGTCGGCCTGAAAGACCGCTTCTCCATCATGGACAGCGACGACTGCTTCGCGATCGTGCAGGACCTGGCGGTCACGACCGACAAGGCACTGATCCGTCGCCTCCAGAACCAGATGTCGTTGTGGAAAAACGCGTTGCTCGATCCTGAGCAGGCGTTAAAACAGGCGCAGAGCGAAGACGAAGCGCAGGCTGCGCGCATCTATCGCAATTACCTTGCAACGTTGTCGAGCTATCAGTCCGTGGACTTTGACGACTTGATTCGTCTGCCCGTCGAATTGTTCCGCAATGACGAGGCCGCGCGCGACCGCTGGCAGCGCCGGCTGCGCTATCTGCTGCTGGACGAATATCAGGATACCAACACCTGCCAGTACGAAATGGTAAAGCTGCTGGTGACTGGCCCGGGCAAGAAGCCCATGTTCACTGCCGTCGGCGACGATGATCAGGCGATTTATGCGTGGCGTGGTGCGACGATGGAAAACCTGCGCATCCTGCAGACCGATTTTTCTGATCTGAAGCTGATCAAGCTGGAGCAGAACTATCGTTCGAGCACGCGCATTCTGCAGGCGGCCAATGCAGTGATCGCCAACAACCCGAAGCTGTTCGAGAAATCGCTGTGGTCGGAGCATGGGATGGGCGATCCGATCCGTGTGATGGCGATGGACGACGACGAGGCCGAGGCGGACCAGGTAGCGATCATGCTGTCGGCGCACAAGTTCGAGCGGCGCGCGAAGTTTTCCGACTTCGCCGTGCTGTATCGAGGTAATCACCAGGCGCGCGTGCTGGAGAAGGCCTTGCGGCGAGAGCGCATACCGTACGTGATGTCGGGCGGGCAGAGCTTTTTCGACCGCGCCGAGATCAAGGACATCATTGCCTACCTGAGGCTGATCGCGAATGGCGATGACGACCCGGCATTCATTCGCGCAGTGACGACGCCAAGGCGCGGCATCGGGCAGGCAACGCTGGAAGTACTCGGCGATTTTTCCCGCCTCTGGAACTGCTCGCTTTTCGATGCGGTGTTCAAGGGAGGCATCGAGGCGAAGCTGAATGACCGGCAGCTGGGGCCGCTGCGCGAATTTTGCGATTTCATCAATCAGCTCGAGGCGCGCGCGTCGCGTATCGGTGCGGCCGGCAGCGGCGACAACGCCGGCGCTGTGCTCGATGACATGATGAAGGCCATCGATTATGAAAATTATCTGTTCAATACTTTCGACGAGAAGCAGGCGCAGGACAAATGGCAGAACGTGCTCGATTTCGTCGGCTGGCTGAAGGAGAAGGGTAATGGCGGACGCGACGGCACTGACGCAGAAAAGTCGCTGCTCGAACTCACGCAGATGGTGGCGCTGATGAGCATGCTCGAAGGACGCGACGAAGACCCGGATGCGGTGCGGCTGTCCACCCTGCATGCGTCCAAGGGACTCGAATTCGGCCATGTGTTCATGGTCGGCGTCGAAGAGGGGATCTTGCCGCACAAAGGCGATCCGGACGCCCCCGATGACGTGCTGGCCCAGCGTATCGAAGAGGAACGCCGGCTGATGTACGTCGGCATCACGCGCGCGCAGCGCAGCCTCACACTCACCTGGTGCAAGCGGCGTCGGCGCGCGCGCGACAGCGTCGCCTGCGAGCCATCGCGCTTCATCAAGGAGATGCGGCTGGACGAAGGCGATGCGCCGCCGCAAGAGAGCGAGGTGTTGACCCCGCAGGACCGGCTGGCCAATCTGAAGGCGCTGCTACAAAAGCCGAAGGCGGCGTGACCATGGAACGGTCAAGCCGCGGCGGTTTCCGCAACCCGCAGAACCTGCCGGTGAAGACCTGCGTGACCTGCGGCCGTCCCTTCACCTGGCGAAAGAAATGGGCGTTGAACTGGGAGCAGGTCAAATACTGCTCCGATGCCTGCCGCAGCAAGGCACACAAGCCCTGACAGCCTGAGAGAAAACAATGGAAGATCGCCTGATCAATCTGGAGAGCAAGCTGGCCCACCAGGAATACCTGCTCGACGTACTCAACCGCACCGTCTATGAGCAGCAGAAAAAGATCGACGAGCTTGATGCCTTGTGCGTCGCGCTCGCCAAGCGGCTGGCCGACGTGCATGCCCATATGCCGGATGGGATGCCGGCGAACGACAAGCCGCCGCATTATTAAGGAACGACCATGAGCAACGAAAAAATCCTCGCGTCGCTGCGTCGCGAACTGAACGAACAAACAGCGCAGCTGCCCTGGAGTGAACTGGAGCGCTTCTTTGCAGGAGGCACGCTGATTTCAGTGGCCGGCGAGCTTGACCTGATCGACGTCGGCGCGCGCATCGCCGCCGACGACAAGGACAGTGTGCTGACCTGGATGAACGCCGGCCTGCTGTACAAGGTGACAGATGAAGAAGCCGGTAGCTGGCAGGCACAGGACACGCTGCTATGGACAGTGGTCGTCAAGCCATGGATCCTCGTGCAGCACGGCAGACAGCAGCCATTGCCGACCGCGCAATAAGCTGGCGGCATTGTCGGTGGGTCACCACCAGCGCGCCACCACCCACCCGACAAGACTCTGACACGACGCCGCCACAAATCGCGCCAGCAGCGGCGCTGTCATCAAGTCAACAAGCCATCAGGCAAGCTGTCAGTGAGCGATGCCGCAGGTAGAATGGCGACCCTTTTCCCTTCGGTAGCTTTCCTCATGTGGTTCAAGAATCTGCAGTTGTTTCGCCTGCCCAGGCAATGGTCCATCATGGCTGACGAACTCGAGGCCGCGCTTGCGCCGCAGGTCTTCCTTCCGTGTACCAGTCAGCAGCCGGTCAGCCAGGGCTGGGTCGCGCCGACGGCTGACGGGCGGCTGGTCTTTGCCAGCAACCGGCAGCTGCTGCTGAAACTGCGCAGCGAGAAAAAGTTGCTGCCGTCTTCCGTGATCAACCAGGTCGCGCGCGAGAAGGCTGCCGAGATTGCCGAACAGCAGGGTTTTCGCTGCGGCCGCAAGCAGATGAAGGAAATCAAGGAGCAGGTCAGCGAGGAATTGCTGCCGCGCGCATTCTCGCTGCAGTCCGACACCGGTGTCTGGATCGACACCGTTAACGGCTGGCTGGCAATCGATGCCGCGTCCACCGCGCGCGCCGAGGATGCAGTCAAGCTGCTACTGAAGGCCATCGACAAACTTCCGCTGGCGACGCTGCAGACGCAACGCTCGCCGGTGGCGTCGATGACGGACTGGCTGCTGTCGGATGAGCCGCCGCATGGTTTCACCATCGACCAGGATCTCGAGCTGCGTTCGACCGCGCATGGCAATGCCACCGTACGTTACGTTCGACATTCCGTTGAACCGGATGAGGTAAGACGTCATATCGCGGCGGGCAAGCAATGCACCCGCGCGGCGCTGACCTGGCGGGACAAAGTGTCCTTTGTGCTGACCGAGTCGCTGGCGATCAAGCGTATCGCTGCGCTTGATGTGCTCAAGGAGACGCAGGACGCGTCGGCTGGCGAGGACGAGCGTTTTGAATCGGACTTTCTGCTGATGGCGGGCGAACTCGCGCAGATGCTGGATGACCTGCTGTCAGCGCTCGGCGGCGAACAAGTGAAGCTGGCTGCCTGAGAAAAGTCAGCGAAAGAAAACCCAAAAGAAAAACGCCTGCTTGCGCAGGCGTTTGTGTTTTGGCGGAGCGGACGGGACTCGAACCCGCGACCCCCGGCGTGACAGGCCGGTATTCTAACCAACTGAACTACCGCTCCAATCGGGTGATGAAGTATCACTCGAGAGCCGCGCATTCTACAGAACGGATTGCAGTGTGTCGAGCAGGAAATGCAGTTTTTTTGAAAGGGGGGTACATTGTTTGTCGCCAGTGCTGTTACGCACTGATGCATTTAACGGATTGCCAAGATCTTTTCTTCGGCTGTATCGTTGGTCAGTTATGATCTTCAGTACATTTCCTTGAGGAGGACATCATGCAAGAGAGCCATATCGAGACTGTTCGGAACGACCTGAAAACGTTGGTGCGTGATGCGCAGGCCTTGTTTGATGAAGCCACCGCCGCCGGCGGCACGAAGGCAGAACAACTTCGCACCCAGGGCATGCGCCTGCTTGACAAGGCCATCGATCGCGCACATGAATTTCAGGACGCCGCGATCCAGAAGGGCAAAAAGATCGCACACGATACCGACGCCTACGTCCATGAGCATCCGTGGCGCGCCATCGGCATCGCCGGCGCGGTCGGTGTCCTGATCGGCATGCTGATCGCTCGCCGCTGATCCATGGCCGATGACACCCGGCCATCCGGGGCCAGTCTTTTTTCCACGGCCGGCGGTCTGGCCGGCAGCGTATTGAAGCTGTTCGGCGTGCGCGTCTCATACGCGATGCTGGAGCTGGCGGATGCGCGCGATGCACTGCTGCGTGTGCTGCTGCTTGGCGCGGCGGCACTGGCGGCGGCCTTGCTCGCGCTGGCCTGCCTGTCGGTACTGCTTGTCCTCGTGTTCTGGGAAACGCTGGGATTGAGCACCCTGCTGATCCTTGTCGTTCTCTATGCCGCGCTGGCTGCCTTGCTGCTGCAGCGCGCAGCGCGGATCGTCGCCGAGGGTCAGATAGGCTTGCCGGTGACGATGGCAGAGCTGCATAAAGACCAAGCAGCGATCTTCGGAGAAGCTCCCGGTGACGGTGAGGCGCCATGAACCACCCTACACCACGCGCTGCGCGCAAGAAGCTCTTGCTGCTCGAGGGCACGCTGCACCGGCTGGAGATACTCGAGGCGAAGGACGCATTGCGCAGCAGCGTAGCGAATAGCGTGATGGGTCAGCGGCTGCCCGGCCTGATCGGCTTCGTGTTTCAGCACAAGGTCGGCGCGCTCTTGACCAGCGTATTGCCGCTGCTGCTGGGGGTCGGCCGGATTTCCCGGATAGCACGCCGCGGTACGCTGCTACTGGGTTCGGTAGCGGCACTGCTGGGCCTGTTGCGTCGCTGGAACCAGGATCGCCAGGATGGCGGGCCACAGACGCAGGATGGCGTCATCGCGACGACGACCAGTCCGCCGGACGAAAAAAATCCCGGCCAGAGCCGGGATTGATGTTGCGCACGAGACGCGATGCGAAGTCAGTCGCTTACTGCTTGGCTTCCGCTTCTTTCGGCTCAGGTGCGGCCGGTTCCTTGAACTTGCCGCCGGCTGCGTTCGCCAGGTGCACCACAGCGCGTGCGACTTCGATATCGTCCAGATCCGGGTTGCCGCCTTTGGCCGGCATCGCGCGGATGCCTTTGATGGCGTGTGACACTAGCGTGTCGTAGCCTTGGCCGATACGTGCGCCCCATGCGCCGGCGTCGCCGAGCTTCGGTGCGCCAGCGGCACCCGAGCTATGGCAGGCAGCGCATGCGGCGTTATAGACCTGCTCCCCCGATTTCAGCTCACGCTGGCCGCCTGCGGCTGCCAGCGTAAATCCCTCGTCAGCGACCGGACGCAGGCGCGCAGCAATCGCTTCTGGCGATTGTGAATTCGAACCAGCACCGGTCTTCGGCGCAGTGCCGACGTAGTGCACCAGCAGCACGATGATGGCGATGGGGATGACAAAGCCTGCGATGACCGCGGCGATCAGCTGCTTCGGCGTCTTGATCAGGGATTCGTGCTCGTTGTGGGCGTCGCTCATGATTTCCTCGGTTGGTGTTGGCGCGATACCAGGGAGTGTTCGCAAAGCCCACGATTATAGACGAAAAGGTGTGCATTATTCCCAAAACGCCCGGCTTTCATGGACTGCCCGCCCGAAAACCGGTATCCTTGCCGGTCTTCCGAAATGCGGCTGTAGCTCAGTGGATAGAGTATTGGCCTCCGAAGCCAAGGGTCGTGGGTTCGATCCCCGCCAGCCGCGCCAAATTCAATTTCGCCATCCCAAGGGGTGGCGTTTTTGTTTCCAGAATTGCCCGCTCCCGCTGTGCGTGATTTGGGGCTCACGCGCCGAGCACGCTGATTGCGACAGCGACACACGCGCTCTGACCGCTGCAGCGGCATGCCCGACCATCCCGGCGTGTGAAGTAAGCAAGAGGCCGTGTCCCGATGTGCGTGCGTGAGGGAACGCTTGCGGGGTCTGCTGCATCAAACACTCTATTGAATTACAATATATCGAATGATATATTGTAATTCATGGGGTTCATGCAAAGCGCTTGCGAAAGCGCCCGTCTGATCGACTCCATCACGGACCGTTTAGAGGAAAAATCCATGCAACTTGTCTGTCCGGCCTGCTCCGCCAAGAACCGTGTGCCCGATGAACGACTGCGCGACGCGCCGTCCTGCGGCAAATGCGGCACGCCCTTGATGGCACTTGCGCCCGTCTCGCTCAACGACGCAAATTTCACGCGCTTTATCGAAGGTACCGACCTTCCCGTTGTGGTGGACTTCTGGGCCGACTGGTGTGGGCCATGCAAGACGATGGTGCCGCAATTTTCGAGTGCTGCCGCCCGACTACCCAATGTGCGCTTCGCCAAAGTCGACACCGAAGCCTCGCCTCAGACAAGTGCGCGCTATCGTATTCGCAGCATTCCCACCATGGTGCTCTTCAGGCACGGCCAAGAAGTGGCGCGCATCGCTGGCGCGATGTCTGCTGCCGGCATTGAGCAGTGGCTGCAGGCGCAATCCTGAGACTGATCAGATTTCTATATATTTTCCAGGAGCTTTTATGTATTCGTTCCAGACGCGTTTACCGCTTTCGGTAGAACAAGCGATTCCTGAAGTCCTTGATCAACTCAAGCGCGAAGGCTTCGGTGTGTTGATGGATCTCGATATTCAATCGACGATGAAACAAAAGATCGGTGCCGAGATCCCGCCCTATCACATTCTCGGTGCGTGCAACCCGCAGCTCGCCTATCAGGCACTACAAGCCGAGCCAGAAATTGGCGCTCTGCTGCCCTGTAACGTCGTGGTACGTGCCGATGGCGACCACACGATAGTCAGTTTCATGGATCCGCAGGCCATGACGCAATTGACGGCCAATCCTGAGGTCCATTCGGTAGCAAACGAGGCGGAGGCCCGATTGAGGCGCGTCTGTGCGGCACTTGAGAGACGGCCATCGTCGAACTGATCATGCCGGCCGACCGACACCTTGAAGAGGTGCGTCATTCGCTGTTCATGACTCGTCAGATCACCACCACCAATGAAAACACCCACCAGCGCCGGTGCCATCATTAAAACTAAAGCCCATTGGGAACAGGTTTACCAGAACAAGGCCCCCGATCAGGTCAGCTGGTATGCGCCGCATCTGGAAACGTCGCTGAAACTGATTGAGCGGGCTACCGGTGGAAATCGGCAAGCGGCAATCATTGATGTGGGCGGTGGCGAGGCAACGCTCGTCGACGATTTGCTCGAACACAGCTACACGCGGGTCAGCGTGCTCGACATTTCGCAAGCAGCGATCGATGTCGCGCGAGCTCGCCTACGGCATTCGGCTGACAAAGTTACGTGGTACAGCGCAGATATCCTGACCGCCAACTTGCCACCCGCCGCTTTCGATGTCTGGCACGACCGCGCGGTCTTTCATTTCCTGACTAATGAACCTGATCGGCAGCGATACATTAATCAGGTGATGCGATCGGTGAAGCGGGGTGGCCACGTCATTATGTCCACCTTCGGTCCGGACGGTCCGCAAAAATGCAGCGGCCTGGACGTCGTGCGTTACAGCGCCGAGGAGCTACATCATAATTTCGGGCGCCGTTTTGCACTCATCGACAGCTCGACCGAGTTACATGCCACACCGTTCGGCACGACCCAGCAGTTCTTGTATTGCTTTTGTCGACTGGACTAAAAAACTCACTTTGGTATCAGCCATTGGGCTAGTCCAAGCAACACTGCACCGACCGCACACGCGGCCATCAGCGAGACGACAAACCCGAAACCCTGCCGCAGCATCACACCCAGCACGATAAACAGTGGCAGGGTCGGCATCACATACCAGAGGGTCTCAAATGACAGGCGGGCGATCTGTTGGACGTCGCGATGCTCGAGCCAAACCCAGGTGAATGTCAGCAGTGAGACGATCGGTAGTGCCAGCAGAAGCGCCGCCAGACCCGTACTGCGGCGCGCGAGTTCACTGGCGCCGGTGATCACCAGTGCGGAAACCAAAATTTTTAATACGTAGAGCATGTCCTCCTCCCTGTCGCCCGAATCACTGCCTAGCGCCGAGCGGCAACGTCCGGCTTGTTGCCCATCAACCGCACCGCGAAAGGCTGCGCAGGCTGCGCCTCGTCAACCTCAATCAATACGGCATCCGCGCGACTTTCGCCGGGTACGACCACGCGCTGTAGATTTGCCAGAGGTTTGCCATCGGCGCCGCGCAGCGGTCGGTCGACCCGATAGTGATGCGAGTCACCCTGCAACAGCAGTACTGGCTTGCCCCAGCGAGTGACTTCATCGGCGAGTACTTTCAGCCAGCGCGTGAAGCCCGAAGCCGGACCGGGATCGCTCATGAAAGTGTCGGCCTGCATTGCCAGCACGACGGCCACATCGTTACGCGCTCTGGCCTCGGCAAAGGTGTCGCGTAGCCACGCGAGATTGGCCTCCTCACGCGCCGCAAATTCGGCGACCGATGGCAGTTCCGGCTGCCAGTTATTGTTCGAGCCGACCAGATGCAATGTGGCGAAACTGATCTTGCCGTGGCTCCAGCGCAGGTTTTCGACATGGCGCGCGTGGCGCGGGTCAGCACGCTGAGACTGCAACGCCCATTTTTGTTTGCCAAAACTGTCTGTGGATGCAAAGAACAGGCGGCGGATCTTGTCGAGTCGCTCCAACGGATCGTAGCTACCGGCGGGCAATCGGTGGCAGTCGGTCCATTCGTTGTCGCCGGGCGTGTAAACCAGCGGCTTGTCGAATTCATCGAAAAGCTTCCGTATTTTCAGATACACGTCGTCGCTGCAGCGGCTGGTGCCAGTCTTGATGTCGCCGAGGTGCAGCGTAAACATGATCGGCTGCCGGTTCAGTCGCGCTGCCAGCGCAGAGAGCTCTTCCGGCGGTCCATAAGGAACGTCGCCGATCACGGCAAAGCTAAACGTCGCGGCGCAGGCCGCGTTTGAGAGCGTGGCAACGACAGCGGCGAGGGCGGAGGAAAGGGCGTAACGCATTGATGGATCCTGAAACGGAATCCGCTGATTGTACTGACGATGGTGCCGGAATTCAGGACGATCGATGACATGGCGCTAGCGACGGCACGTGCCTGTTCTACGGCGGGATCTATTGCGTCTGGTTGAAATGCTTCAGAGCGATGTCCAATATGTCGGCCACCTGGTGATGCCCCAGCGTACGCACCTCATCGATCAGCTTTTGGTCCAGTCCGGCGGAGGGAGCGGCACCGAAGGAAAATAGCAAGCGCAGCACATCCAGGCGGTTCGTCCTGGCAGCCTTGGTCAGGCAGCTGCTGCCATCATTGGCAAACAAATCTATCCGCGCTCCATTTTCAAGCAGCAATTCCAGCGCTGTCGTGCTAGGTAGATCGACGGCGTCCATGAGGGCGGTCACGCCCTCTTCATTTTGCAGATCCGGGTCCGCGCTCGCTTTCAGCAAGGCTCCCATGGCCGCAATATTTCCTTGCAAACAGGCTATCATCAACGCGGTATTTCCCTTGTTATCCTTCAGATCGGGGTTCGCATCTGCTGCGAGCAACAGTTCCAGGGCGCTCGTGTCGGCCAGACCGGCTGTGTACATCAGGCCAGTAAAGCCCTCCTTACTCTGCAAATCCGGATTGGCTTTGTGCTCGAGCAATAACCGCATCACCGAAAGCTCGCCCCCCCCGGCAGCACACATCAACGCAGTGAGGCCATAGTCATCTTGCACATCAAGTTCTGCTCCGGCTTTGAGCAGCACACGCGCCGCCTCGGCATGGCCGTTAATGCAGGCGGTCATCAGCGCAGTGCGTTTATTGGCGTAGTACCCATTGGGGCTGTCACCATGGTCAAGCAGACATTGGATGACCTCCGGGTGGCCGTACCTGCACGCGAGCGAAATGGCGGTCACACCGTCTTCGCGCTGCAGGGAAAAATTTGCGTGGTACGCGAGCAAGGCTTCAATGGCCTCCACGTGGCCTTCCCTGCAGGCGAACATCAACGCGGTCATTCCGTTCGTCGCGCGCAAATTGGGATCAGCGCCGCGCTCGAGCAGCATATGGACATCGCCGATCCGACACGTTCCAAACCTGACGGCATCCATGAGTGCCACATCGCCGTGAGCATCCGGTGCGTTAGGATTGGCACCGGCGTTAAGCAGCACAAGTATGCATTGACTGGCCTGCGATTCTGCTGCGAATCCCAGCGGAGACACGCCGGAACTCGTTGGCATGTCCCGCAATTCCGGATGTGCCGCCAGTAAATCCCGAAGATGCTCCGCATCATCGCGAGTAATGCGGTTGCACAGAACCTCCATCAATGAGACGGCAGGTAACAAGCGATATTCGTCGGGTCTCAGTGAGGAGACTGCCTGTTCGAAGCGCTGCTTGTCCTCGGGCAAGCCAGACAGGTTGTCGATACGGCCCTGGTCCTTTCCGGACTTGGGCGCATGCCAGACCAGCGGTGCGCTGAGCTTTCCTCCCATCAGGGTGATGCAATCGCCGCGATGCATGCCGGCGAAGAAGAACAATTTCAGCGGGTCGACGGCCAGCATGTTTCGCTGGCAGTGATCGATGTAGGCAATAGCCCCGGCCAGCGAGTTGCCGCTGGAAAGCACATTGGTATAACCCGAGCCGGAAAACATCAACAGATTGGCTCGTTTCCAGAGCTCGCTCTGCGGACTGATTTGCCGCCGCAATGCACCGGAGTGACAACTTAAGAAGTAGATGAAGGGCAAGCTTTTGCCTGGCTGGTCCACCCGGGCTGGGTGGATACCCAGCTGGTCAACGACCATCTTGACCAGCGCCTCCGTCGAAATACAAGGCAGGCGATTATGTGGGAGTCCGATGTAGTGAAAATGGTAGTTATTGATTCTGGCGTTTTGCCCGTGTGCGCAGATCAACAAATGGCCATCTCTGGGGAGTGCCGCTGTGGCTTGCCTGACCGCTTGTGCTGCCGTAAGCATGCTGGCGTCGATCACTTGGGGCAGCAAATTGCGACCTTGAAGCAGCCTGTCGACTAGCACTTTTGTGTGACTATTCAAATCGTCGCCATACAAGGTGATGAATCGGGTGCTTTGCGCTTGTGCGTTGAGTGGCTGGGTTTCGCGTGGCTGAGGACGAATGCCTGTCAGGGGGTTCATTGGCAGCCTCGTGTCTAGTATTCACAACATAATGAGCGCACAAAAGTGCGTTTATCGACCCTCCTTGAGTCGGTAACGGAGAACGCTTCAAAGTTCTCCTCGCATTGTTCGGTTGTCGCTAGTTCAGCTAAAAAATGCGCCCTTGGGCAGGCCGCTTTCCGCTGGCGCTAGTGGGAGTGCGATGACACAAGCGAAACGCCTCGTTACCCTGCGGCCCACCACGCGCTTGTTCGGCTGCGGACATCGCTTGCCGCACCTGTTTTATTCCGGCTCGATGGCGTGATCGAGCGCGTGCTGCAACAGATCAGCCGCCTGATCGTGGCCGAGTTCGCGGGTTAATTCAATCAGCGCCGGGTTCAGCCCTGCCGAGCGCGAGGCGCCGGCAGAGAGCAAGATGGGCAGCACGTTCAGACAGTTATCTTTGGCGGCGTGTACAAGCGCGCTGCAGCCGTCCTGGTCGAATAAGTCGATGCGAGCACCCTTGGAGAGCAGCAATTTCACTGATTCTGCGTTGTTTTGATCGACGGCCAACATCAACGCGGTTGCGCCATCGTCGCGCTGCGCATCGGGATGCGCAGCGTTTTCCAGCAAGAGACGCATGGCTTCGAGCTGTTTGCGCTCGGTGGCAACGGTCAATGCCGTATCTCCTTGGCTATCTTGCAAATTCGCGTCAGCACCGAACTCAAACAGGGAGAGAATAACGTCTGTATGAGAATGCGCCGAAGCGCAGATCAATGGGCTGAGGCCATCGATATCCTGCGTGTTAGCGTTTGCTTTGGCTTTTAGCAGCAGCTCGACTGCGTCGGTGTGTCCACCCTTGCAGGCATAGGACAGCGCGGTCTCGCCGTTGATGTCCTGAAGGTCGATTTTGGCGCCGCGCTCCAGCAGCATTCGTATAGCCTCGGTGTGTCCGTCCCTGCAAGCGAACATCAAGGCGGTTATTCCATCCTTGTTCTGCAGATCGACGGTGGCACCGTTCTTAAGCAGTGCGTTGACATCCCTCAGCTGATAATTTTCGTACATCAGGCTTGTCATCAGCGCGGTGTAGCCGTCGACGTCGGGCGCATCGGGATCGGCGCCCGCTGCAAGCAAGCTCAGCAGACAGTCGTGCGATTGGGTTTCAGCGGCAAACGTCAGCGGCAGGGTATGCGACATTGCTGGCACGTCGCGCAATGCCGGGTGCGCTGCGAGCAATTCTTCCAGATGCTTGGCGTCGTTCCGGGTAATTCGGTTGAACAATACCTCCTTGAGTGACGGGGCCGGGAGCAGCCGGTATTCCGCGCGGCGCAGCGTGCCGACTGCCTCTTCGAAACGTTTTTTGTCGTCCGACGCACCGGACAAATTGCCAATCCGGCTCTGGTCCTGCCCGGACTTCGGCGCATGCCAGACCAGTGGCGCACTCAGACGGCCGCCCATCAGGGTCACGCAGTCGCCCCGATGCATGCCTGCGAAGAAAAGAAGTTTCAGGGGGTCGACATCCTGGATATTGCGCTGGCAGTAGTCGACGTAGGCCACCGCGCCGGCGACCGAGTTGCCCGAGGAAAGCAAATTCGTCCGGCTGGTACTGGCAAAAATCAGCAGATTGGCGCGCTTCCAGAGATCGCTTCCCGGGCTGATCTGCTGCCGTAATGCGCCCGAATGGCAGCTAAAAACATAAATGAAAGGCAGACTGCGGTGAGGCCGATCTGCCCGGGTCGGTTTGACGCCCAGTGCGTCGACGATCCTCCGTATCAGCGAATGGGTGGCAATTACCGGATTGCGGCGATGGCGTAGCGCCAGATGGTGTGTTCTGCGACCGTTGATAACCGTGTTGCCCCCATGGGCGCAGAGCAGCAAGTGTCCATCTCCGGGCAAGGCTGCAGTGATGCGCCTGACCGCCTCAGTGGCGGTGAGATTCCCGGCATCAATGACGCGCGGCAGCAGATGACTACTGCGTTGCAGAAGAAAGTTAATGAACTCCTTCGAGTCTTCGCTCAGTTCATCGCCATAGAGGGTAACGAAACGCGTGCTGAGCGCTTGCGGGATCAGGGGTTCGGTTTCACGGGGCGAGGGAGTCGCCGTGTTCACGGATTTCATCGGGAGATTCCTGCGGACTACGAGAATGATTGGCGCATTAATGTGCGTTTATCGAATTTCTCGGATTCGTAACTCAGGAATCAAGGGCAGTTCCACGCGGGGTGTGCGATGGTCGATGTGATGGTCGACTATTAACGCAGCAAAAAAGCCGCCCCGGGGGGCGGCTGACGTTCGGCAGGCGCGTGTTTAAAACGGAATGCCTTGTTCCACCGAGCGGCCCACCAGTCGCTTGTCTGGCACTGGGTCATCGTGCATGGTGATGGGCATCTTGTGGTCGGATGGGCGGTGCAGCATGCGCAGTTCATCGCCGACGATCTCGGTCGTGTGCCGTTCGATGCCGTCCTTGCCGGTCCATTTGCGGGTCTGCAAATGGCCCTCGATGTAGACCAGCGTTCCTTTGCGCAAGTGCTGACCCGCGATTTCGGCCAGCCGCTTGTACAGCACCACGCGATGCCATTCAGTCGCTTCGCGCCGTGCGCCGGTCGATTTGTTTTTCCATGCCTCGCTCGTCGCCACCGACAGGTGGGCGACCGGCTCGCCGCTGTTCATCGTACGGATATCGGGATCCTGGCCGAGATGGCCGATCAGCAATGCCTTGTTCAGGGTTCCAGTCATGATGAGGTCCTTGGTTTTCAGTCAGTGAATGAGTGGAAGCCGCATCGGCAGATGCGAAATAAGGAAGCCGAGCGGGGATCATGCATGCGCGTGGTGTTCGCTTTCTTGCCCGGTCTCAAGCGAGGTCTTGCGGACATCCTTCACTTGCGTGAATTCGTCGAGCGCGGCCAGATCCTGCAACGCAGTGGCCGCCCGGTACGCTTGTGAGAATGCCTTGTACAGTTCATCCACCCCGGCGGCCTGCGCGATTGACTGCCGCAGGTGCGCGCGCTGCGTCTCCGACAGGCCGGTGCGTACCGGCTCCTGTGCGCCGCTGTCGAGCCAGGCGAGGAGTTCGCGACCAGTCTCGGTGTCCGGCCGCAGGATCATGCCGTCGAACAGACGGGTGCGGTCCTTGCCGACGTGCGCAAGGTGCTGGCTGTCGAGTTCCATAAACACCGTGAATTCGTACTCGATGCCGTCGCGCATCACGGGCGCCAATCCTATCTTGCGCACGGTCTGGCGACCGGTGCGCTCATCCTTCTCCTGCACATATTCGGTTTTCGCGCGCATTGTCGCTATCACATGGCAGGGGCTTTGCAGGATCGCCTCGACCAGCGCGTTGTGCTCGGGGGTTACCTGACGCCATGCTTGCCAGCTATTGCCCGAGCGGTCGGCGATCTTGCCGTGCCGGTCCAGTGAGCCGCCTTCGCCGCTCCATGCATGCGACAGGCTGTCGATGATGATGGTATGCACGCCGGCCGCCTCCAGCGCATGAATCGCATCGACATAGCGCGCAGGCGTGAATGGTGGCTCAAGCCGCAGCACGTCATAGCCTTCCGGCAGCAAGTCCGCGTACAGGTCACCGCTGCCATGCTCGGTGTCGATCATGCCGATCGACCCGCCTAGTCCGTGCGCAATCAGCAGCGCCGAGTAGGTTTTGCCGCTGCCGGCCGGTCCGGACATGCCGAGCCGCAGTTTGGCGCGACACTTGGTCGCACGGTGGATTTCAAAGGGTTTCATCGGGCAACTTTCCTTTTTGTCTGGATAGTTTTCGAATGCTGCGCGCGCACCGACTTCGGCGTGCCAGCGCAGGCCGCCATCGTCAGCCCACGGATTTCCGTCATCGGCTTCCACAGCAACACATTCAGATTCACAAAGCAGAGAAAGCTTTGACAGGAAATGCGAGCGAACGCTCAGTCGCCCGTGTGATTTTTTGTCATGCCCCGGCCGCACCTCCGGCGATGCGTGCCGTGGTGAGGTCGTCGTTGAGTCTGACAGCGAGCCCGACAGTGAACCCGGTGATGCGTCTGGGCAGATCTCCGCCGCTTGCCCGACGCTTGGGCTGTCGTGGCGCGAAACCCAGCGCACCCTGAAAGTGACACGCGCCAGCGAAGAAGCACGCCGGGCCTGGGGACCCAGCGTGACACGCGCGCTATGACGCCGCGCGCCGCGCGATGAAGCCGCCGAGCCCGAAAATGGTGCCGGTAATGGCGGTGCTTTCGCTGCCGCGCAAGGAGAACGCGCCGGCGATCTCGGCCGGTGCGCCGTTGCTCACCGGCCCGAAGAAGCGCGCACCCAGATGGCCGGCGGCGGAGCCATGCGTGACGGCGCCACCCAGCGTGTTGGCAGCGCCGAACGGGACCGTATTGCTGCTATCGGCCACGAACTGCGGGCTGGGGTTTTGGTCTTCGTCAACGCGCACGTTGAACAGGCGAACGCTTGCCGTGCGCGCGGCGAAGTCCACCCGGATCAAGACGTCGGCAGCGATCGGATAAGGCTCGATCGCGCCGTTCGGGCTATACCAGCCGTGCGCCAGTCCCGCGTAGCTTGCGCTGCCGCTGCGCGGGATGGCTTTCGGCGACGTCGGCTCACCGAAAGCGACGATGCCGCGACGTGACTTGTTGTGTTCGTCGCCGCCGCCCCATTCGACGATGTCCACCGTGTCCTGCGTAATCCAGCCGGCGAGCTGTGCGTAGCGGTAATTCCAGTTCCACAGATTGCGATAACCTTTGAAGCCGGCAAACGGGAGCGCGTCCGGCGCCTGCGTCGCGCCGTCTTCGTGCAATCTTTCTCCTTCGACCTGATCTGGCCGGGTACCGCCGTTGCGCCAGTCGCCGCGCCGCAGCCGCAAGCCGTTTTGCGCTGCCGTCACGCAGGCGGCGTCGCCGTCTGCGCAGTGTCCGGTCAAAGTTTCGCGTGAGAAATAGATATTGTTTGCATAGTTCGCCTGGGTGCCGGCATGCCCTACAGGATTGTTGTTCCAGAAGGTCTTGTCGTCCGCCGCCGGCAGCGCCGCCAGCGTGGCCATCCCGCCGGCGACCGGCTGGACCCGCCCGCGCGTCATGCCGAAGGTTTCGAGGATGGGCGGGCGTTCATTCGCGCCGTCCCAGGTCAGCCCGAATCCGGACAACAGCAGGTTGGCCGCAGTGACGGCGCCGTCGGCAGCGCGCGCCAGGCGCAGGCTGGCCAGTCCGCGATCGATGGGCGTCAGGCCATAGGCCAGCTGGGCATCCGTGCCGCGCGCACCCGGCGTCGCGAGCAGGTCATTGGTTGACGCTGCAGTCACCTGTAAGCCGGCGGCAGTCAGTTTGAGCGGGCCGATCCGGCCGGTCTCGGTGTCGCCGTTGCATGCCGATACACCGGCCGAGCAGCTGCCGACGCCACTGCCACTGCCGCTGCCGAGGTATTGGTCGCCGGCGTCGCCACCGCCGCCACAGGCCGCGATCATGCACGCCAGCAGCGTGATGATCGCGCTGCGTCCTGTCGAAATAGTCATTAAAGCTCCCTGTCAGTGCGTTGAATGAAAATCGCGCCGGATTACACCGGCTTCGCAGCTGAACTTAGGGCAGGGCAGACGACGCTCATTGAGCGCTCACAATCGGCTGGGGAGCATGGACCGGCGGCAGTGGCAAAGCTTGGCGGCGCACAAGCGATCTCCGGGTGCAGCCGCATGCGAGAGCATCCCGGGCGCGGGTGCTGGCGGTAGTTTCGGTGCGCAGAGTCGGTACGCACAGTCAGCGTTCCCTGTGGGCGCAAGCGTCGCAAGTGTCCGGTCGAAGCGGCAAGCCGCAAGCTCAGGCCGTAATGGCCTGCAGCATCGGTTCGCGCGCACGCTGCCATTCCTTCAGCTGTTGCGGTCGCATGGGCGTGCCGATCAGATAGCCTTGTCCGAGTCCGCAACCACGCTCGCGCAGCAGGTTCATTGCCGCCTGGCTTTCAATGCCCTCGGCGACCACCTCGACCCCGAGCTTCTGGCCGAGCGCCAGCACCGTTTCAGTAATCGCCAGGGAGCGCGCATCGCTGTCAATATGCGAGACGAAAGCGCGGTCAACTTTCAGCTTGTCGATCGGCAGCTGTGCCAGCTGGCTCAGGCTTGAATAGCCGGTGCCGAAGTCATCCAGTGCAATCTTCAGACCGATCGCCTTCAGCCATTGGATGGTTTGCGTGGATTCTTCAGCGTGGCTCATGACGGTGCTCTCGGTCACTTCGAGCTCAAGCATGCCGGGATCCATCGTGCTGTGTCGCATCGCTCTCAGCAGCCGGTCACGGAATTCGGTCGACCGGAACTGCACCGCCGACACATTGACCGCGATCCGCAGTACCGGCAGACCCTCATGCTGCCATTCTTCATGCTGGCGGCAGGCTTCGCGGATGACCCACTCGCCGATCTGGTGGATCAGGCCGCTGGCCTCGGCGGCGGCGATAAAGTCGCCCGGCATCAGTTCGCCGCCGTCGGACTGGCGCCAGCGGATCAGCGCCTCGACCGCCGTCAGCCGGCCACTACGCATGTCGATGATGGGCTGGTAGGCCAGGTCGAAGTCATCCTTGTGCAGGCTGCGCCTGAGCCTTTGTTCGAGCTCGAATACGCGTGCGGTGTTGCGCCGGATCTCGTCGGAAAAATACTGGTAGTTGTTGCGACCGGTGGTTTTGGCGTGATACATCGCCTCGTCGGCCTGACGGATCAGCGTATCGATGCCGCTGCCGTCACCCGGATACACGCTGATGCCGATGCTGGGCGAGGTATGCAGTTCGAGCGCCTCGATACGGTAGGGCTCGGACAGGCGCTGCAATAATTGCGATGCAATCACATCGAGATGCGTCGCCGACTTCAGGTCCGTCAGCACTGCGACAAACTCGTCGCCGCCCAGGCGGCCGACCAGGTCGCTGCTGCGCACGGCTTTATGCAGCCGGCGCGCCACTTCCTGCAGCATCAGGTCGCCTACCCGGTGCCCATAGGTATCGTTGATCGGCTTGAATCGATCGAGGTCGAAAAACATCACGGCCAGCATGCGCGTGTGTCGGTGCGATGCGCTGATCATCTGCGCGCCGAGCTCATAGACCAGCGCCCGGTTCGGCAGCCCGGTCAGCAGGTCATGCTGCGCCGCGTGGCGGATCTTGTCCTCGGCACGCTTGAGTTCGGTGATGTCCATTGCGAAACCCCCGACGCCGAAGGGTTCGTCAGTGTCTAGGTAGCGCAGCGGGAATTTCATCAGACGGTAGGTGTGTGTTTCACCGTCCGGATGCATCAATTCCACCTCGAGCTCGTCGCTCGTGCCACTACTGAGCACCTTGCGGTTTGATTCCGCCACGCGCTCGGCCAAGTCTGGCGGAAACACGTCACTCATCGGGCGATCGATGATCTCCGACTCGGGTTTGCCCAGCACGGCGACGAAGCTGCGATTGATCAGGTGAATGTGTCCGTCCAGATCCTGCATCGATACCAGTACCGGCGTGTTGTCGACCAGGCTGCGCAGCTCCGAGCGTTCACGCAGCAGCGCCGCTTCCATCGTCTTGCGTTGCGAAATGTCCGATACAAAGGACACGCCCATCTTGCCGAGCGGCGTTTCGGTGACGGTGATCAGTGCCTCGATCGGAAACAGCGTGCCATCCTTGCGCCGGCCTTCGAGTTTGAGTCCGTGCATCATCGGGCGCTCTTTTCGCTCGCCGAAAAAATTCGCACGATGCCGCGCGTGTGCTGTGCGCTGCGGTGCGTCGATCAGCGTTTCAATGGATTGGCCAAGTAGCTCGCCCGGTTCGTAACCAAACATCCGGTGCGCAGAGCCATTGGCGATGCGGATGATTCCGTCGGGATTGACGCCGAAAATGCCCTGCGACGAGGACTCCAGCATCGCGTGCGTGGTTCGCTCATTGAGTTCGGACGATTGTCTGAATTCGTTGAGCGAAGCCAGGAGCTCGGCCTTGCGCCGGCGCATCCGCAAGTGAATTTCGCCGGCGATACCGAACATGATCGCATCGGCGATGAAAATCCAGATCAGCGCCAGGTCGGCGGTATGGGCGACACGGAAGCTGAACTGTGGCTCGATGAAGAAAAAAACCGCGACGGCCACGCAGCTTATGCAGGTGAAAATCCCCAGCCGCAGGCCACCGTACATAGCCGCGACGGCCGTCGCGAAGAAATACACGGCCAGTGGACCGACGAACTTCATGATCGGCAACAGCGCATAGCGCAGCGCTGTCAGCCCGCCGATCAGCGCCAGCATCAGCAGGTAGGGCTTGAGGCGGGTCAGTGTTTCCATCGAGGGATGGAGTCGGTGAGCAAGGCAAAGTTCAGCGGCGTCACCGCGAGCCGTCATTGCTGCGGCGTTCTGGCCGGGCGTTGTCTGTGGGCGCCTGCCAGGAGCGTCCCCGTTATAATCCCGCTCTACGCCTAATTAACGCGCTTTTGCCGCGCGACCGCACTGATCCAGTCCATGCTATCCCGACACAAAGAACAGATTGCCGCCCTTTTCGCCGATGCCATGGCAGCCCTGCTGGCTGGCACCGACCTGGCGGCTCCGGCCATCACCCTCGAGCGGCCGCGTGATCCGTCGCACGGTGACCTCGCGACCAATATTGCAATGCAACTGGCCCGCCCGCTGAAAAAGAATCCTCGCGAGCTGGCCCAGGTGCTGGCCGACGCGGTGCTGGCCAATCCGGCGCGGCTGGGATTGCTGGACGCCATCGAGATCGCCGGCCCCGGCTTCATCAACCTGCGTGTTGCGCTGGCAGCCAAGCAGGCAGTCGTGCATCGCATCCTCGTCGATGCGCAGTGCTATGGCCGCAGCAATGACGGTGCGGGCAGCCAGGTGCTGGTCGAGTTCGTGTCGGCCAACCCGACCGGTCCGCTGCATGTCGGCCACGGCCGCCAGGGCGTCCTGGGCGACGCCATCTGCGCGCTGCTCGAGGCGCAGGGCCATGACGTGCTGCGCGAGTTCTATTACAACGACGCGGGCGTGCAGATCGGCACGCTGGCCGCGTCGGTGCAGGCGCGCGCGAAGGGCAGCAAGCCCGGTGATGCTGACTGGCCTGAGTCCGCCTACAACGGCGACTACATTGCCGACATTGCCGCGGACTTCCTCGCCAAAAAGACCGTATCGGCCGCCGATGGCGCACCCGTTACCGCCAGTGGCGATGCTGATGACGTCGACTCCATCCGCCGCTTTGCGGTCGCCTACCTGCGGCACGAGCAGGATCTCGACCTGCAAGCGTTCGGCGTGCGTTTCGACAATTACTACCTGGAGTCGTCGCTGTACACGGACGGCAAGGTCGAGGCCGCCGTTGACGCGATTCGTCAGGCCGGCAAGACCTACGAACAGGATGGCGCGCTATGGCTGCGCAGCACCGAGTACGGTGACGACAAGGACCGCGTGATGAAAAAGTCCGACGGCACTTACACCTACTTTGTCCCCGACGTCGCTTATCACGTCACCAAATGGCAGCGTGGTTACCACAAAGTGATCAACATCCAGGGCAGCGACCACCATGGCACGATCGCGCGCGTGCGTGCCGGTTTGCAGGCGGTCGGCGTCGGCATTCCGCAAGGCTATCCGGACTATGTGCTGCACAAGATGGTCACCGTGATGCGCTTTGGCGAAGAGGTGAAGATCTCCAAGCGCGCCGGCTCCTACGTGACGCTGCGCGACCTGATCGAATGGTCGACCGGCGACGCCGCCGCTACCCCGGAAGACGGACCGCGCGACCTCACGCGTGGCCGTGACGCGGTGCGCTTCTTCCTCATTTCGCGCAAGGCCGACACCGAGTTTGTGTTCGATGTCGACCTTGCGCTGGCGCAGTCCGACGAGAACCCGGTCTACTACGTGCAGTACGCGCATGCGCGGATCTGCTCGGTGCTGACGCAATGGGGCGGCGACGAAGCGGCGCTGGCGCACGTCAAGCTCGCGCCTCTGAGCTCCGCGCGTGAGGCGGCGCTGCTGGCCAAGCTGGCCGAGTACCCGGAAGTGCTGAAGAAGGCCTGCGACGAACACGGCCCGCACCAGGTCGCGTTCTATCTGCGAGAGCTCGCTGGCGAATTGCACAGCTACTACAATGCCGAGAGGGTACTGGTCGACGATGAGCCCACCAAGCTGGCGCGTCTGGCGCTGCTGCTGGCCACCCGTCAAGTCCTGCGCAATGGCCTGGAACTGATCGGCGTATCGACGCCGGCAAGAATGTAAGCATGACAGCGATACATCGGCGCTTCACTTCCCGACAGCGCGGCGGCACGATCGCTGGCCTGCTGATCGGCCTGATCATCGGTCTGGTCATTGCCGTCTGGGTGGCGATGACGATCATGAAGACGCCGTTGCCTTTCGTCGACAGGATAGGCAAGCAGACTCAACCGGCCGGTGAGTTGGGCGACCCGAACAAGGCACTGCCGGGCCGTGCACGCGAGCGCCGCGAACCGGTGCCGGACACGGTGACGCCTGAGTCGGGGCCGGCGGTCGCGCCTGCCGACTCGGGTGCGGCGACAGCCACGGCACCGCCCGCGACCGCAGCATCCGGCACATCCGGCACATCCGCCGCATCTGCCTCAACGGCGTCGCCCGCGATGTCGGCAGCACCCGCCGCACCAGCATCCGCAGCGCCTGCGGCATCTGCTGCTGCGCCGGCATCGGCTGCACCGGCTGCGTCAGCAAATGTTTCGCCTGCGCCGGCTGCCGAAGGCTTCACTTACTATCTGCAGGCAGGCGCGTTCCGTGAGGCGCAGGATGCCGAGGCCACCAAGGCGCGGCTGGCGCTGATGGGTGTGGCTGCCAGTATCTCCGAGCGCAAATCCGAGCTCGGCAGCCTGTACCGTGTCCGCGTTGGCCCGTTTGCCGATGTGGAGAGCATGAATCGCGCACGCGCGCGACTGTCCGACAATGGCGTGGACGTCGCCGTCGTGCGTGTACCGAAATGATTTTTTCTGACTGAGGAATATCGATGCGCATCCTGCAACGCCTGCTTTGTATCGCTACTTTCGGCTTCGTCTCGCTGTCCGCCGCCGCCGCTCCGAATGCGCCGGTGGAAGGCGTCGAATATCAGCGCCTGTCGCAGGCGCAGCCAACCGAGGCCGGCAAGAGGGTCGAGGTGCTGGAATTCTTCTGGTACAACTGCCCGCACTGTTTCGCATTCGAGCCGCATCTCGCTGACTGGGCCAAGCGCAATGCCGACAAGATCGTGTTGAAGCGCGTGCCGGTTGGTTTCCGCGAATCCTTCGTGCCGCAGCAAAAGCTGTATTACACGCTGGAGGCCATGGGCAGGCTCGACCTGCATCGCGCCGTGTTCGACGCGGTTCATCAGCAGCGCATGAAACTCAACCGCGAGGAAGAGATCATGGCCTTCATGGCGAAGCAGGATATCGACCAGAAGAAATTCGCCGAAACCTTCAACTCGTTCACCGTGCAGAGCAAGGTTGGCCGGGTGCGTCAGCTGCAGGACATCTACCGCATCGACGGCGTGCCGACTATTGCGATCGACGGCCAGTACATCACCTCACCGGCGCTCGTCGGCAAGACCATGCGCGGCTCGTCGGAGGAAGCGATGAACAGCGCCACCTTGCAGGTGATGGACGCGCTGATCGCGAAGAAGGCGAAGTGACGCCGCTAAGCATCTTGCCGCCACTGTTGCCGCTGTTGTCGCCGCTGCCTTGAAGCGCGTCTTCATCACGGGCGCGTCGAGCGGCCTCGGCGAGGCGCTCGCGCGCGAATATGCGTCGCGCGGCGCACGACTCGGGCTGCTCGCCCGGCGTGAGGGCGCCCTCAAGCAAATCCTCGACAGCCTGCCAAATCCCTTGCTGCATGCGATTTATCCGGTCGATGTCAATGACACCGGCGCGCTGCGCGCCGCCGCCGCCGACTTCGTGCAGCGCATGGGCGGCGTTGACATCGTGATTGCAAACGCCGGCATTTCCTATGGCACGCTGACCGAGCGCAGCGCCGACCTCGATGTCTTCGAGCAGATCATCCGCACCAACGTGATCGCTACCGCCACGACATTTGCCCCGTTCATCGACAGCATGACAACCCAGGCCGCCGCCGGAGAGCGCGGGCTGCGGCTGGTTGGCATTGCCAGCGTCGCCGGCATTCGCGGGCTGCCCGGTGCCGAAGCCTACAGCGCGTCGAAGGCTGCCGTGATCAGTTATTGCGAGTCGCTGCGCATCGAATTGCGCCGGCATGGCATCCGCGTGGTGACAATTGCGCCCGGCTACATCGATACACCGATGACGCAGGTGAACGACTATCCGATGCCTTTCCTGCTGCCGGCCGACCGCTTTGCACAGCGCGCACGGCGGGTGATCGATGCTGGCCGCAGCTATGCGGTGATTCCGTGGCCGATGCGCGGCGTCTCCTGGTTATTGCGCGTATTGCCGAACTGGCTGTACGACCCGCTGTTCGCGCGCGCGCCGTACAAACCCTCGTTGCACGAGCAACGGTCACGTCGATGAATGCTTTGCTGATCGACGCGGCGGGCCGGCAGCATCAGACAGCCGACGCTGAACCGCGCATCGTGTCGCTGGTGCCTTCGGTGACCGAGCTGGTCTGTGCGCTCGGACTGACGCGGTATCTGGTCGGTCGTACCGGCTTCTGCATTCATCCGGCCGGGCCGCTCGCGCAGGTTCCGAAAATCGGCGGCACCAAAGACGTCAACATCGACAAGATCCGGCGGCTGGCGCCCACCCATCTGCTGGTGAACATAGACGAAAACGAAAAGCCGACCGTCGATCAGCTGGCGGAATTTATTCCGCACGTGATCGTGACGCATCCCCTCGGGCCGCGTGACAACCTTGCGCTGTACCGGCTGATCGGTGGCGTCTTCGGCGCTGGCGACGCGGCCGAATCGCTGTGTTCGCAGTTCGAGCATGAATATGCGCTGACCCTGGCAGCGGCGGCTGGCGCCCCGGCGCGGCGGGTGCTGTACTGCATCTGGCAGGATCCGTGGATGACGGTGTCACGCGACACCTACATCGCGCGCATGCTCGCGCTGGTCGGCTGGCAGCAATGGCAGTCTACGTCGGAGAAGCGTTATCCGGAATTTCGCTGGAGCGCGGCACTGGCCGACGAGATTGACGAAGTCCTGCTATCGAGCGAGCCCTATCGCTTTACCGAAGCGCATGCCGATGCTTTAGAGAAACAACTCGGCAAGCCCGTGCGACTGGTGGATGGTGAAATGCTGTCCTGGTACGGCAGCCGCGCGATCGATGGCTTGCGTTATCTACGCGAGCTGGCAGCGGCCTGATACGGTCTGACGCCGCCGCATTTATTTTTTCTTGCAGACTTTCACCAGCATCCGCGTAAATTCATACACCAGCGAGCGGTGATGTTCATCAAGCTGTTGCAACAGCACACCCAGCCGAGGTTCGAGCGGCGACGTCGCCATGCTGGCATCCTTGCGTGACTCGAGGCTACCGAAGCGCAACCACTCGGCGGGCACGTCCAGCCAGCTGGCCAGCGCGCGCAGCTTTTCCTGCGTCGGGATGGACTCCCCCTGCAGCCACTTGCGTGCTGCATGCGCGGTGACCGGATGACCGTTGAATTGCGTGTTGAACTCCCGTGCCAGACGCGTCGGACTGGTCGGCGAGTAATCCGCATTGTTCAGCGCTTGTTTCAACCTCTGGCTAAAGGCCAAACGTTCTTGTGACGAGCTCATGCCGGGCACTATTCCACACCGGCATGTAACAGTCAGTTCTTCGTTACTGGATTGTGTGTCAAAAAGTGAAAATTAAAACTATCGCCACAACCGCCGCCGACGGATGCAGAGGGCCCTGAATGTTCAGTGGGGCCAGCCGGTCGGCGTGAACGGCAGCGATTGGCGGTTATTTATGCATACTCAGGCAGTGGCTTTGACGACGAAGCGCAGCACGCCGTCATCGCCGGCGACCCGCTCGAGTTCACCGGCTTGCCACAGCCGATGCAGGTGGGCCAGCGCTTCGCCCATCGCGAAAGTCAGTTGATGCGTGTCCAGCTCGCGCTGGAACATCAGCGGCACGATGTCGGCCGCCGATTGCGGTGTCGTGCAGGCCTGCCGCACTTCGTCGAGTCGCTCTGCATGATGTGCCTGCAGTTGCGCTATCCTGCGCTGCAGTCCGCGAAACGGTTTGCCGTGCGACGGCAGTACCAGCGTGTCCTCGGGCAGCGGCAGGAATTTTTGCAGCGAATCGAGGAAATGCCCGACCGCGTCAGCCTCCGGTTCGACCGCAAACACCGAGGTATTCGTTGATATCCGTGGCAGCACCATATCGCCTGAAATCAGTACACCGAGCGCGTCGCAGTACAGCGCCGCATGCTCTGGAGAATGGCCGGTACCGGTAATCACACGCCAGTCATGCTCACCGATCCGCACCGGATAACGTTCGTCAAGCCGGATGAAATGCTCAGGCACCTTCGGCACCAGCGTCGGGTAATAGTTTTTCCGGCCCTCCAGCTGGTCGAGTCGCTCCGGATCGGTCAGTCCGTGACGGCGGAAATGCGGCACCATCGACGGGCCGTCGGCCCCAGGCAGCGCGGCCGACATCATCCTGGCGAATGCATATTCGCCGACCGTCATCCACAGCGATACCTGCCAGCGCTCGCACAGCCAGGCCGCCAGACCCACATGGTCCGGGTGGCAATGTGTCGCGATCACGCGGGTAATCGGGTGGCCGCCGAGTTCCTGCACAAAAATCTGCTCCCATGCGGCGCGGGTTGCATCATTGGCAATGCCGCAGTCGACCACCGTCCAGCCTTCGCCGTCATCCAGCAGCCAGAGATTGATATGGTTCAGCGCGAACGGCAGGCCCATGCGCAGCCAGCGCACGCCGGGGGCAAGCTCAATGGTGGTGCCCACGCCGGGCAGCGTGTCGGCCAGCGGGTAAGTCAGTTCTGACTCGTAAGAATTCATAGTGTGCGTTCGGCTGTCTGGTCATGACGGCGAGGGATTCCAAAACCTTCGCGTCCCGCCTACAATAGCCAGCAATTGACGTTTACGTAAACGTCCATTCTAGCAAGCCGACGCCTTTCCCGCCGCCTGTGGGCAAGGTTGCCGGTCCGGAGACCATGGCTACCTACACCATTACCGAGCTGGCGCGCGAGTTCGACATCACGCCGCGCGCCATTCGCTTCTACGAAGATCAGGGGCTGCTCAGCCCGAGCCGCGAAGGCACCGGCGGCCGCACGCGCGTGTACGGCGCGCGTGATCGTACCCGGCTGAAACTCACGCTGCGCGGCAAGCGGCTCGGCCTGACGCTGTCCGAGATCCGGGATCTGGTCGACATGTACGAGTCGCCGAAAGATTCCACCCCGCAACTCAAGCGTTTCCTCAACGTGCTGGCGCGCCATCGCGAGGCGCTGGAACAGCAGCGCGAAGACATCGAGGTCACGCTCGCCGAGATCGCTGCGCATGAAGAAGAGTGCCGACGGATGTTGGAAGAGGGTGTGCCAAACGAGAAAGCGGACGACGCCGGCGCTATCCACGCGGCCTGACAGAACAACGACAAACAGCCTAGGAGACTTCATGATCGACCTGCCCGGACTTACGTTTGACCATGGCGACGACATCGCCGCATTGCGCGACGCCGTGCGCCAGTTCGCCGAGGCGGAGATTGCGCCGCGCGCGGCCGAGATCGACCGCAGCGACCAGTTCCCGATGGACCTGTGGCGCAAGATGGGCGAACTCGGGCTGCTCGGCATTACCGCCGAAGAGGCCTACGGCGGCAGCGCGCTCGGCTATCTGGCGCACATCATCGCGATGGAAGAAATCTCGCGCGCGTCAGCATCGGTCGGCCTGTCGTATGGCGCGCACTCAAACCTGTGCGTAAATCAGATCCGCCGCAACGGCACGCCCGAGCAGCGCGCGACATATCTGCCGAAGCTGATCTCCGGCGAGCACGTCGGTGCACTCGCGATGTCGGAACCGAATGCGGGATCGGACGTGGTCAACATGCGCCTGCGCGCCGACTTCAAGGGCGACCGCTGGGTGCTCAACGGCAGCAAGATGTGGATCACCAACGGCCCCGATGCCGATGTGCTGGTGGTCTACGCAAAGAACGACATCGAGGCCGGCCCGCGCGGCATTACGGCCTTCCTGATCGAGAAGGGCTTCAAAGGTTTCTCGGTCGCGCAAAAGCTCGACAAGCTCGGTATGCGCGGCTCGCACACCGGCGAGCTGGTGTTCCAGGATTGCGAAGTGCCTGCTGAAAACGTGCTCGGCGGCCTGGGTCGCGGCGTGAATGTGCTGATGTCCGGGCTCGACTACGAGCGCGCGGTGCTGTCTGGCGGACCGCTGGGCATCATGCAGGCCTGTATGGACGTCGTGGTGCCCTACGTGCACGAGCGCAAGCAGTTCGGCCAGCCGATCGGCGAATTCCAGCTCATGCAAGGCAAGCTCGCCGACATGTATTCGACGATGATGGCCTGCAAGGCCTATGTGTATGCGGTCGGTCAGGCCTGCGACCGTGCGAAGACGCCCGAGCAGGTGCGCGCGCTGCGCAAGGACGCGGCCGGTGCGATTCTGTACTCAGCCGAGAAGGCGACCTGGATGGCTGGCGAGGCGATCCAGACACTCGGCGGCAACGGCTACATCAACGACTATCCGACCGGCCGGCTGTGGCGCGATGCCAAGCTGTACGAGATCGGTGCCGGCACCAGCGAAATCCGCCGCATGCTGATCGGCCGCGAGCTGTTCGCCGAAACCGCCTGACCGGACTGCCGACACGATGCAGCATTTCCCCAAACTCCTGTCGTCACAAATCGCGTTTGACATCGCGCGCGTGATCCTCGACGGCTTCGACAAACACTACCGGTTGTTTCGGCAGTCCAGTCAGGCTGCGCGCCGTCATTTCGAGCGCCTGACCTGGACGGCTGCGCAGTCGGAGGCGCGCGAGCGTATCGCTTTCTATGACCATCGCGTGCAGGAATGCGTGCAGGCGCTGGAAGACGAGTACGACGAAGACGAACTGACGGACGCCGTGTGGCGTGAGGTCAAGCTGCATTACATCGGCATGCTGACCGAGCACAGGCAGCCGGAGCTGGCCGAGACCTTTTTCAATTCGGTCTGCTGCAACATCCTGCACCGTACCTACTTCAATAACGACTTCATCTTCGTCTGGCCGACCTTGTCGACCGAGTACATCGAGCCGCGCGACGGCGTGCCGGTGTATCGCGTTTATTACCCCGGCAAAGACGGATTGCGCGCTTCGCTGAAGCGGCTGGTCACCAATTTCCAGTTCGACGGCGAGTTCGTCGACCTCGACCGTGACATCGGCTGGATCGAGGCGCGGCTACGCACGCTGCTTGGCAGCCAGCCGCAGGAAGCCAATCAGCAGGTGCAGGTGCTGTCATCGCCTTTCTTTCGCAACAAGGGAGCCTACCTGGTCGGCAAGCTGGTCAACGGCAATCATGCCCATGGCTTCGTGATTCCGGTGCTGCACAGCCGTACCGGCGGGCTTTATCTGGACACCGTGCTGACCGATCCGGGCCAGATCACGCTGCTGTTCTCGTTCACGCGCGCCTACTTCCTGGTCGATATGGAAGTGCCGTCGGCTTATGTGAAATTCCTGCGCACCATCATGCCGAGCAAGCCGCGCAGCGAGATCTACACCATCCTCGGCCTGCACAAGCAGGGCAAGGCCGGCTTCTACCGTGACTTCCTGCACCACCTCGCGCATTCGTCCGACCGCTTTGCGATCGCGCCCGGTATTCGCGGCCTGGTGATGGTGGTGTTCGCACTGCCGTCCTTCCCGTATGTGTTCAAGGTGATCAAGGATTTCTTCCCGGCGCCGAAGGAAACTACGCGTGAGCTGGTGAAGGAAAAATACCTGCTGGTCAAATATCACGACCGCGTCGGCCGCATGGCCGATACGCTCGAATACTCGAACGTCGCGTTCCCGCGTTCGCGCTTTTCCGACGAACTGCTGGCCGAACTCAAGCAGGTCGCGCCCTCGCTGATCGAGGAAGACCACGATCAGGTGATCGTGAAGCACTTGTACATCGAGCGCCGCATGACGCCGCTGAACATCTGGCTGACCGAAGCCGAGGCAGCGGGTGACGAAGCCAAGCTCGAACATGGCGTGCGCGAGTACGGCAATGCGATCCGCGACCTGGTGGCCGCGAATATCTTCCCCGGTGACATGCTGTACAAAAATTTCGGCGTGACCCGGCAGGGCCGCGTGGTGTTCTACGACTATGACGAGATCGAGTACATCAGCGACTGCAATTTCCGCGACATACCGGCGCCGCGTAATGAAGAAGACGAAATGGCCAGCGAGCCCTGGTATCCGGTGGCAAAGAACGACGTGTTCCCCGAACAGTTTGGTGTCTTCTTGCTGGGGAACCTGAAAGTTCGCAAGTACTTCATGCAATACCACGCGGAGCTGCTGACCGCCGCCTGGTGGCGGCAGAAAAAAGAACGCATCCTCGAAGGACAGGTGGAGGACGTGTTCCCCTATCCGCAGGAAATCCGCTTTATCAATCAAGAGGCCAGCGGTGCGTCGGCGATGCCGGCGGCGAAGGCGGCCTGAACTTCACTGGAGAATCCCATGCAAGATCCTATCGTCATCGTCGGTGCGGCACGCACGCCAATGGGCGCCTTTCAGGGCGACTTCGCATCGCTGTCCGCGCATGAGCTGGGCGCGATCGCGATCCGCGCCGCCATCGAGCGCGCCGGCATTGATGCCGCCCAGGTGAACGACGTCATTTTCGGCAACTGCCTGATGGCCGGGCAGGGGCAGGCACCTGCGCGGCAGGCGGCCATCAAGGCGGGCGTGCCGGTGTCTGCCGGCGCGGTCACGCTGTCGAAGATGTGCGGCTCGGCGATGCAGGCAACCATCTACGGCTTCGACTCGCTGATGTCGGGTACGAATGACGTGGTAGTGGCCGGTGGCATGGAGTCAATGACAAATGCGCCCTACCTGATCCCGAAGGCACGCGGCGGCTACCGCATCGGCCACGGCATGATCTATGACCACATGATGCTCGACGGTCTCGAGGACGCCTACGACAAGGGCCGCTCGATGGGCACCTTTGCCGAAGACTGTTCGGCCAAATACCAGTTCACCCGTGAGGCGCAGGATGCGTATGCCATCGCGTCGGTGCAGCGCGCGCAGGCCGCCACCGCCGATGGTTCGTTCGCATGGGAGATCGCGCCGGTGACCGTGCCGGGACGCGGCGGTGACGTGGTGATCGACAAGGACGAAGGCCCGCTGAAGGCCAAACTCGACAAGATCCCCGCATTGAAGCCGGCGTTCAAGAAAGACGGCACGATCACCGCCGCGTCGTCATCGTCGATCAATGACGGTGCCGCTGCGCTGGTGCTGATGCGCGCATCAACCGCAAAGCAGCTCGGCGCGACACCGATCGCCAAGATCGTCGCGCACACCCGCCATTCGCAGGAGCCGAACTGGTTCACCACCGCGCCGGTCGGTGCGATCGAAAAGCTGTACGAGAAGACCGGCTGGAGCACGAAGGAAGTCGACCTGTTCGAGGTGAACGAAGCGTTTGCCGCCGTTGCAATGGCGGCGATGCATGACCTCGGCATTACGCACGACAAGATCAACATCCACGGCGGCGCCTGCGCGCTCGGCCACCCGATCGGCGCGTCCGGTGCGCGCATCATCGTTACCCTGCTCGGCGCGCTGAAAAAAACCGGCGGCAAGCGCGGTGTGGCATCGCTGTGCATCGGCGGCGGCGAAGCAACGGCACTGGCCGTGGAGATGATGTAAATGGCCCGTACTGCTCTCGTCATTGGTGCGTCGCGTGGTATTGGCCGCGAGTTCGTTCGTCAGTTGCTGGCCGACGGATGGAAGGTGTACGCGACCGCGCGCGACGCACAATCGCTGGCCTCGCTCGAAGAGGACGGCGCGCATGCGCTGAAGGCCGACGTCACCCGCGCCGAATCGCTGGCCGAGCTGCCGTGGAAGCTGGACAGCGAGAAGATCGATCTGGCGCTGTATGTGGCGGGCGTGCTGCCCGGCTGGGACGGCGCGGCCGAGGCACCGACCACCGCCGCATTCGATGCGACCATGCATGCCAACGTGCTCGGCGCGATGCAGGCATTGCCGCTGCTGGCACCACTCGTCGCGCAGACGAAGGGGCGCTTCGTGTTCATCTCCAGCGTGATGGGCAGCATTGCCGGCGCGTCGTCCAGCACGGCATGGCTGTATCGCGCGTCGAAGGCGGCGCTGAATATGGCGGTCGTTGCGGCGCGCCATGACTATCCCGACCTGACGCTGGCGGTGCTGCACCCCGGCTGGGTGAAGACTGACATGGGCGGGCCGGGCGCAGCGGTAGATGTGCAGGACAGCGTGGCAGGCATGCTGAAGGTCATCGCCACCTTGAAGCCGTCGGAGTCGGGTGCGTTTTACGGGTATGACGGGCGGGAGATTGCCTGGTAGCGAGTCTTGCAGGATGCAACAGAAAATTCGCTGGATCCGGACTGGGACCCATTGTCGGTTTCGCGATGAATGGGGGTTATGGGTTCAGTGACGATGGATCCCGGCTTGCGCCGGGATGACGATTGAAAAGCCGGTGGCCAGTGAAGCGCCATCCCTGCGCACGCTGGCCGGCCTGCGCCGGGGTGACGCTTGAGAAGCCGGTGGCCAGTGAAACGTCATCCCAGCGCAAGCTGGGATCCATCGTCGAACATCCTTTCAACTTATTAAGTACACCGGATGATCCTCTCCGAACAACATCAAATGATCCGCGACGCGCTGCGCGATTTTTCGCAGCAGCAGCTCGCGCCGAATGCGGCCGCCTGGGACCGTGACAGCACTTTCCCGCGGGATGCGCTAAAGCAGCTGGCCGTGCTGGGTGCCTTCGGCGTTGCCGTGCCCGAAGAACAGGGCGGCGCCGGTCTCGACTACCTCGCGCTGGCGCTGGTGCTCGAGGAAATCGCCGCTGGCGATGGCGGCACGTCGACCATCATCTCGGTCAACAACTGCCCTGTCTGCAGCATCGGTATGTCTTACGCCAATGCCGCGCAGAAGGAGCAATGGCTCAGGCCCCTGGCCAGCGGCGAGATGCTTGGCGCATTCGCGCTGACCGAGCCGCATGCCGGCAGCGACGCGTCGGCGCTGCGCACCACCGCGCGGCGCGACGGCGACCACTATGTGCTGAACGGCGTGAAGCAATTCATCACCAGCGGCAAGCATGCCGACGTGACCATCGTGATGGCGGTAACGGACAAGGAAGCCGGCAAGCGCGGCATCAGCGCGTTCTGGGTGCCGACCAACACGCCCGGCTACATCGTTGCGCGCATCGAAGACAAGCTCGGCCAGCATTCGTCCGATACCGCGCAGCTCGTGTTCGAGGACTGCCGCATTCCGGCGGCGAACCTGATCGGCGACGAAGGCATGGGCTACAAGATCGCGCTGTCCGGACTCGAGGGTGGTCGTATCGGCATCGCCTCGCAGGCGGTCGGCATGGCGCGCGCGGCATTCGATGCGGCCTTGCTGTATGCGAAAGACCGGCAGAGTTTTGACAAGCCCTTGTTCGAGCATCAGGCGGTGCAGTTCCGCCTCGCCGACATGGCCACGCAACTCGAGGCCGCGCGGCAGATGGTCTGGCATGCGGCGGCGATGAAGGATGCCGGTCTGCCCTGCCTGAAGGAAGCGGCGATGGCCAAGCTGTTCGCCACCGAGATGGCGGAGAAGGTCTGCAGCGATGCGATTCAGATCCACGGGGGCTACGGCTATCTCGCCGACTTCCCGGTCGAGCGCATCTATCGCGATGTGCGCGTGTGCCAGATCTACGAAGGCACCAGCGATATCCAGAAAATCCTCATCGGCCGCGCGCTGGCCTGAGCACGATGGCAAAGACCGACAAGAGCGATGACGCCTGCCCGTGCGGCGGCAAGCAGTTCCAGACGTGCTGCGGCCCCTTCCTCGCCGGGGTGGCCGTTGCCGACACGCCCGAGAAGCTGATGCGCTCGCGCTATACCGCTTACGTGACCGGCACCGAGGATTATCTGAAGGCGACCTGGCATCCATCGACCCGGCCGCAGGAGACCGTCACCGATCCGGCGCTGAAATGGCTGGGGCTGGAAGTAAAGAACGCGACGCAGGACGGCGACCGCGGCACCGTGTATTTCGTCGCGCGCTGCCGCAGCGCCGGCAAAGGCCAGCGGCTGGAAGAGACCAGCCGCTTCGTGCGCGAGGACGGCCTGTGGTTTTACGTCGATGGCGACTTTGAAAAACAATAAGTGCCTTTGACAGAGCGTCGCTGGCCAGACGCGCCGCCGCAGGCAGGTCGACCTGACGGCAGCGCGCCAGCGCCGGCGGTACTTTGTTCGAGGCGACTAATCGGAGACATGACAGATGCCCGTGATTGAATCGAAGCTGAACACCCGCTCGCCGGAGTTCGCAGCCAATACCGCCGCGATGCAGGCGCAGGTCGACGACCTGCATGCGCATTGCTCCAGGATCGCGCAGGGCGGCGGCGAGGAGGCGCGCAAGAAGCATGTCGCTCGCGGCAAGTTGCTGCCGCGCGAGCGCGTGAACCAGCTGCTCGACCCCGGCACGCCGTTTCTCGAGTTTTCTCAGCTGGCCGCCTATGGCATGTATCACGATGCCGCGCCAGCGGCTGGCGTGATCACCGGTATTGGCCGCGTGAAGGGACAGGAATGCGTGATCGTATGCAATGACGCGACCGTCAAGGGCGGCACTTATTACCCGATGTCGGTGAAGAAGCATCTGCGCGCGCAGGAGATTGCGCAGGAGAACAAGCTGCCCTGCATTTATCTGGTCGATTCCGGCGGCGCGAATCTGCCGAATCAGGACGAGGTTTTTCCCGACCGTGACCATTTCGGCCGCATCTTTTTCAATCAGGCCAATATGTCGGCCGAGGGCATTCCGCAGATCGCAGTGGTGATGGGGTCCTGTACGGCAGGCGGCGCGTATGTGCCGGCGATGAGCGATGAATCGATCATCGTGAAAAATCAGGGCACGATTTTCCTCGGCGGCCCGCCGCTGGTGAAGGCGGCCACCGGCGAGGTGGTCAGTGCCGAAGACCTGGGCGGTGGCGATGTGCACACGCGGCTGTCCGGCGTGGTCGACCATCTGGCGCAGGACGACACGCATGCACTGGCGATCGCGCGCAACATCGTCGGTAACCTCAATCGAACGAAACCGCAGCAGCTCGCACTGCGAGAGCCAGTCGCGCCGAAATATGATCCGCGTGAGATCTATGGCGTGATACCGACCGATACCCGCAAGCCTTTCGATGTGCGCGAAGTGATTGCGCGTATCGTTGACGGCAGCGAGTTCGACGAATTCAAGGCGCGCTTCGGCAGCACGCTGGTATGTGGCTTCGCGCACCTGCACGGCATGCCAGTCGGTATCGTCGCCAACAACGGCATCCTGTTCTCCGAGTCGGCCGTCAAGGGCGCGCACTTCATCGAGTTGTGCTGCCAGCGCAAGATACCGCTGGTCTTCCTGCAAAATATCACCGGCTTCATGGTCGGCCGCAAGTACGAGAACGAAGGCATTGCGCGGCATGGCGCGAAGATGGTGACCGCGGTCGCTACCGCGTCCGTGCCGAAATTCACCGTGATCATCGGCGGCAGCTTTGGTGCCGGCAACTATGGTATGTGCGGCCGCGCCTATTCGCCGCGCATGCTGTGGATGTGGCCGAACGCACGCATCTCGGTGATGGGCGGCGAGCAGGCGGCCAGCGTGCTGGCGACCGTCAGGCGCGATGGCATCGAAGCGAAGGGCGGCAGCTGGAGCGCGGATGAAGAGGCCGCATTCAAGGCGCCGATACGCGAGCAGTATGAGCATCAGGGTCATCCGTATTATGCGAGCGCGCGACTGTGGGACGACGGCGTGATCGATCCGGCGGACACCCGCACCGTACTCGCGCTGGGACTGTCGGCCGCATTGAATGCGCCGATACCGGAAACGAAGTTTGGCATTTTCAGGATGTGATGAATCACTCAGCAAGTCCTAGCGCAGCCAGCCATCACGACTGGGTTGCACGCAGTCTCGCCGCCGTCTGGCATCCGTGCACGCAGATGCAGCACCATGAGTCGCTGCCGCTGGTGGCGCTCAGCCACGGCAAGGGCGCATGGCTGTACGACCATGACGGCCGGCGCTATCTGGATGGCGTCAGTTCGTGGTGGGTGAATCTGTTCGGCCACGCGAATCCGCGCATCAATGCGGCGCTGAAGGATCAGCTCGACCGGCTCGAGCATGCGATGCTGGCTGGCTTCACGCATGAGCCGGTGGTGCAGCTGTCCGAGCGGCTCGCCGCCAGCACCGGCCATGCGCTGGGCCATTGCTTCTTCGCTTCCGACGGCGCGTCGGCGGTCGAGATCGCGCTGAAGATGAGCTTTCATTACTGGCGCAATATGGGTCGGGAGCAGAAGCAGGAATTTGTCTGCCTGTCCGGCAGCTATCACGGCGAGACCGTCGGTGCGCTGGGCGTCACCGATGTGCCGATCTTTACCGAAGCCTATGGCGCAATGGTCAAGCGCGCGCATGTGGTGGCGTCGCCAGCCGTGGTCGGCACCGAGCCGGCCCTGCAGCAGATGCGCCAATTATTCGAGCAGCGCGCAGGCCAGATCGCGGCGGTGATCGTCGAGCCGCTGGTGCAGTGCGCGGTCGGCATCGCGATGTACGAGCCGGCTTACCTGAGCGCCTTGCGTGCGCTGTGTGATGAATTCGCCGTGCATCTGGTGGCCGACGAGATCGCGGTCGGCTGCGGCCGCACCGGTAGTTTTTTTGCGTGCGAGCAGGCCGGCATCTGGCCGGACTTCCTGTGCCTGTCCAAAGGCATCAGCGGCGGCTATCTGCCGCTGTCACTGGTGATGACGACCGACGACGTGTATCAGGCCTTTTATCACCCGGACATCGCGCGTGGTTTTTTGCATTCGCATTCGTATACCGGCAATCCGCTGGCCTGCCGTGCGGCGCTGGCGACGCTGGACATTTTCGATGACGACGATGTGATCGCGCAAAACCGCGAGCGCGCCCGGCACCTCGGCGACGCGCTGGCGGAAGTGGCTGCGCATCCGGCGGTTATGAATGCGCGGCAGCGCGGGATGATCTGTGCATTCGACGTGAAGCCGGCGCAGGTGTCAGGTTTCTCGCGGCGCTTCTTCAGCGAGGCATTGCAGCAGGAGTTACTGCTGAGGCCGATCGGCACGACGGTGTACTGGATGCCGCCGTATGTGCTGACGCAGGAGGAGATTGCGTGGTTGGGGGATACGACGATGGCGGTACTGGAGCGTTGTGCATGAAGCCGATGCCAGCAATGTGGGGCATGGCAAGGCCTGCGTCTGATGCTTGCTAGTTAAGTGCGACAAATCAAAGTCACTGGATTCCGGCCTGCGCCGGGATGACGATTTGAGGGCAGTTGGCTTTTAAAACGTCGTCCCGGCGCAGGCCGGGACCCAGCGACTTCCGTAGTCCAAACAAAAACACAAGATTCACCGGAGCGAGACATGTTCAACAAAATCCTCATCGCCAACCGCGGTGAAATCGCCTGCCGCGTCGCCGCGACCGCGCGCCGCCTCGGTATACGCACCGTTGCCGTTTACTCGGATGCGGACGCGAACGCCAAGCATGTCGCGCTGTGCGATGAGTCCGTGCACATTGGCGCCGCGCCGGCCAAGGAAAGCTACCTGCTGGCCGATCGCATCATTGACGCTGCAAAACGCAGCGGCGCGCAGGCCATCCATCCCGGCTATGGCTTCCTGTCCGAGAACGAAGACTTCGCTGCCGCCTGCGCCAAGGCGGGTCTCGTGTTCATCGGCCCGCCGGCGTCGGCGATTCGCGCAATGGGCTCGAAGTCGGCCGCCAAGGCGCTGATGGAAACCGCCGATGTGCCGCTGGTGCCCGGCTATCACGGTGAAGAGCAGGACACCTCCTATCTGCGCGCACAGGCCGACATGATCGGCTATCCGGTGCTGCTGAAGGCCAGTGCCGGCGGCGGCGGCAAGGGCATGCGTATCGTTGAGCGCAGCGAGGACTTCGATGCCGCGCTGGCCTCATGCAAGCGCGAGGCGATCAGCAGCTTTGGCGACGATCGTGTGCTGGTCGAAAAATATCTGGTGCGTCCGCGTCATATTGAAATTCAGGTGTTTGCCGACACCCACGGCAACTGCGTGTACCTGTTCGAGCGCGATTGCTCGGTGCAGCGCCGTCACCAGAAAGTGCTGGAAGAAGCGCCCGCGCCCGGCATGACCGACGCGCGCCGGCGCGCCATGGGTGAGGCGGCGGTGAATGCGGCGCAAGCAGTCGGCTATGTCGGCGCCGGCACGGTCGAGTTCATTGCGAATCAGGACGGCAGCTTCTACTTCATGGAGATGAACACACGGCTGCAGGTCGAACATCCGGTGACGGAAATGATCACCGGTACCGATCTCGTCGAATGGCAGTTGCGCGTCGCCGCCGGCGAGCGGCTGCCGCTGCTGCAGGACGAGCTGCGCATCAATGGCCATGCGATCGAGGCGCGTATTTATGCAGAGAACCCGGAGAAGGGTTTCCTGCCATCGATAGGCGCGCTGCAGCACCTGCGGATGCCGGACGCGCTGCAGTTCGAGAATGCTGATGTGCGCATCGATGCCGGTGTGCGCGAAGGGGATGCGATCTCGCCGTATTACGACCCGATGATCGCAAAGCTGATCGTGCATGGTCAGGACCGCGCGCAGGCGCTGGCGCGCATGTCGCAGGCGCTGGCGGCGTTCGAGGTGGTCGGCCCGGCGACCAATGTTGCCTTCCTCGGTCGGCTGATTGCGTCCGAGCCGTTTTCCACCGCCGACCTCGATACCGGCCTGATCGACCGTCACCATGCCGCGCTATTCCCGCCGGCCGGCGAACCGCCGCTGGCGGCGCTCGCACTGGTGGTGGCACGGCTGGCGATGCCAGTCACGGTGTCAAACGATCCGTGGGATGCGCCGAACGGCTGGCGCTTGTCCGGCGGCTATTTGCGCAAGCTGCGTTTCGGCTGCGACGGTGCCGACATCGACGCCGATCTGGTCTATCGGCGTGACGGCTGGCAGTTGTTGCGCGACGGCGCACAAGCGCTGATGACGGACATACAGACGGACGAGCGTCAGGTCACGCTCGCGCTCGATGGCGCGCGCGTGCAGGGCCGTGTGGTGCGCAGCGGCGACAGCTTCCATGTGTTCCATGCCGGCCGTCACTGGGTGTTCGACTGGAGTGATCCGATCGCACACGCCGGCGAGCATGAGTCCGAGGGCGGCCGGCTGACCGCGCCGATGCCGGGCAAGATCGTTCAGCTGCTGGTCGATGCCGGTACGGTAGTGGAGAAGGGCGCGCCGCTGTTGATCATGGAAGCGATGAAGATGGAACACACGATCAGCGCGCCGGCCAAAGGGCGCGTCGCAGAATTGCTGTACGCGGTCGGCGACCAGGTCGCCGAGGGTGCGCAGCTGTTGTCATTCACTCCGGAAGAGGGTTGAGATGGGATTGCCGTCAAAGGTCAAGGTGGTTGAAGTGGGTCCGCGCGACGGGCTGCAGAACGAGAAAGAAACTATACCGGTCGATGTGAAGGTCGCGCTGATCGATCGGCTGTCTGCGGCGGGTTTTGCGAATATCGAGGCCTCGTCGTTCGTGTCACCGAAATGGGTGCCGCAGATGGCCACGTCGACCGAGGTCATGCAGCAGATCGCGCGTCGTCCCGGCACGATCTATTCGGCGCTGGTGCCGAACATGAAGGGTTTTGAAGCCGCGCTGGCCGCGCGCGCCGACGAAGTGGTGATCTTCGGTGCGGCATCGGAAGCTTTCTCGCAGAAGAACATCAACTGCTCGATCGCGGAATCGATCGAACGCTTTCGTGACGTGGCGCTGGCCGCGAAAGCGCATGGCATTCGGCTGCGCGGCAGCATCAGCTGCGCGCTCGGTTGTCCCTACCAGGGCGAGGTCGCGCCCGATGCGGTGGCCGATGTAGTGCGGCGCATGCGCGAGCTTGGCTGTGACGAGATCGACATCGCCGATACGATCGGCGTCGGCACCGCAGGCAAAGTGAGGCAGGTATTCGAGCGGGTCGCGCGCGAGTATCCGCTTGAGCAGCTGGCGGGTCACTTTCACGATACTTATGGTCAGGCGCTGGCCAATATTTATGCAGCGCTGGAAGTCGGCGTATCGATCTTCCATTCATCGGTGGCAGGGCTCGGCGGATGCCCGTATGCAAAAGGTGCAACGGGCAACGTGTCAACCGAGGATGTGCTGTATCTTCTGCGCGGCTTGGGCATCCACACGGGAGTCGATCTTGATGCAGTCGTCGACGCAGGACAATTCATCTCGCGGCATCTCGGCAGGCAAGCTGCCAGCCGCGCCGGCAATGCGATCGCGGCGCGCCGCACCGCGGAGGTTGCCCAATGAAAGAGACGCTGAAACCCGGTATCACTTTCGAATGGCAGACCACGGTACCCGAGCGCTCGGTCGTGCCTGCGCTGTTCGGCAGCCATACGGCGTTCGCACAGCAGATGCCGGAAGTGCTGGCCACCGGCTACATGGTCGGACTGATGGAGCTGGCCTGTACCCAGGCAATCATTCCGCATATGGACTGGCCGGTCGAGCAGAGCCTGGGCACGCATGTGAGCTTCTCGCATCTGGCGGCCACGCCGCCCGGCATGGTGCTGACGATACGCGGCGAGCTGGTCGAGGTCGATGGCCGGCGCGTGCGTTTTCGCGTCGAAGCCTGGGACGGACTGGACAAGATCAGCGAGGGCGAGCATGAGCGCACCATCGTCAACGCGGAAAAATTCCACGTCCGGCTCGCGGAAAAAAAACAGCGTGCGGGCGTCTGAGGCCATGGCAGTCGCCGAACCCTTTGACCCGCGCACCCATCAGGGACCGTTGCCTTCGCCCTGCATTGGTATCTGCGTGATGGACGAGGCGAGTGGGCTGTGCAATGGCTGCCAGCGTACGATCGCCGAGATCATCGACTGGGGCGTGGCGCCGGAGCCGTACAAGCGCCAGGTCTGGCTGGCGATCCTGCAGCGCCGTGCGGCCGGGTGAGCCGGCGATGCAGCGTATGGGTTATCAGCCTGCCAGCCTCGTCACGGGGCCGGCCTACAGCCCGTGGTTCAAGATGATCGCGACACTGTTCACCTTCGGGCTGGCCGGCTATACGGCCAGCTTCATGCTTCGCCATGGCGGTGATCTCGTTTCGCAGGCGCTGATGCTCGCCGTGATCGTTCTGCTGTTGCTGTCCTATCGCAGTTTTCTGCATGCTACGGTGACGATCGATGCGGACGGCATCCGCCAGACCGGTTTGCTCGGCAAGGAAGCCCGCTGGGACGATGTACGCGGCGCCCGGCTGATCGGCCTGCCGCGCGCTGGCTGGCTGTCGCCGCCGCGACTGGTCGTGCGTACGGGTACCGCGTTCTACACATTCAACGGCGGCACGCAGGAACTCCTGACCGAGTTCGCACGTATTTCGCTGGCTTACGAGATGAAGCAATGATCTTCCCGGAATCGATGCGCGTGCTCGAGCGCGGCTGGCTGTCGTCGAACAATGTCCTGTTTCTCGGCAAGGATCGCACCGCGATCGTCGATACCGGCTATTGCACGCATGCGGATCAGACGCTGGCGCTGGTGCGTCACTTGCTGAAAGACCGGCCGCTAGATGCGATCTACAACACCCATCTGCATTCCGACCATTGCGGCGGCAACCGCATTTTGCAGGCGCACTATCCGCAGCTGCGCACGCACGTCCCCGAAGCCGAGTTCGATCGTGTCAACGACTGGGAGCGGATGGCGCCGACCTTTGCTGCCACCGGGCAGCGCTGCGAACCGTTCCGTGCGGATGAGCCGGTCCGGCCCGGCGATGTGATCGAACTGGGCGACCTGTCGTGGCACGCGTTGTACGCACCCGGGCATCATCCGTACTCGCTGCTGTTGTACAACGAAGCGCACGGCATCCTGATTTCTGCCGACGCGCTGTGGGAAAAAGGCTTTGGCGTCGTCTTTCCGGCGCTCGATGGCTGGGGTGGCTTCCAGGAGACGCGCGCCACGCTGGACATGATCGATGACCTGCAGCCCCGGATCGTGATCCCCGGCCACGGCAGGCCCTTCACCGATGTGAAGGCGGCGCTCAGTGAGGCCTATTCACGGATCGCTTATCTCGAGGCCGATCCGATACGCAACGCGCAGAACGGCATCAAGGTCCTGCTGAAGTTTCTGCTGATGGAGCGACAGAAAATTCGCCTGACCGATGTGCCGGCGCTGCTGGCCGGTATACCGCTGGTCACCGCCGCCAATCGTCGTTACATGAACTATGGGCTGATCCATCTCGCGCATTGGGCGATCACGCAATTACGGCGTGCCGGAGCACTGGCTGTCGATGAACAGTTCGTCGTGAATGTCGAGGGCAGTCGCTGAAAGCTCGTCCAGCGTCGGCTTCGTCAGGTGCGGATCGACCAGCCACGTTCCGGACAGGCATCAGCGCCTGCTCGCCCTGTCGCGCAGCAGATCCTTCACCACTTCCTCCACGCCCCGACCTTCGCGCAGATCGGTGTCCTGCTGTCCGGACATGATGTCCTCATACGCTTGCCGGATATCGTCGCGCGGATCGCTTTGCTGACTGTCATCGGATTCGTCGCGCTCATGCGGCAACCTCGGCAACGCATTTTTGCGCTGCGGCCGGTGCGTGCTGACCTGAAAAGGATTGCCGTCGGTTTTCATGCGAAGCCTCCGTGCAGAAAACCATTAGACCGATAGAACCACAAGGAAAATCCGACGCAAGTGTCACGAATCTGATGCCATGAATTGCCGAGAGCCTGGGTGCCGTTCTACGCCTAACGATGGAGCCCGGCAGGCGCTGAGTATCAGGGCTGCTCTTTGAACGGCATCACGCTGGTCACGAAATATTCGGTATCGCCGAAGCACGAGCTTGGCAGGCCCTTGTGCTGTTCATAGGTCAGGATCACCCTGCGGCCCGCGCTGCGGTTCAGCGCGTCAACGATGCTTTCGTCGCGCACCGAAAATTCAAACTTTTCCGGTATGGCGCCTGGCATGCTGGTCAGCAGCAGTTCGCCTTCCCAGGTTTTGCACAGCCAACCCTTTTTTGAAAATTTCTGCAGCAGCCCGGCGCGTTCGCCGGCCGAGTACGACCAGTTCAGCGCCAGCCAGGTATAAGCGCCCAAGGCGACCACGATGACTATCAACAACGTTAGCAGCAGGTTCAGCGGTTTGCGCATGAGAGTCGCCCGGTTCGTAGAAAAAACTGCGTCGCCGCGATAGCGTTACGCACCTTCGATGATGTAAAAGCGCCCGGCTGAAAATTTCTGCCGGATCTCGCGCAGTCTTGTATAGGCCGGCGAGCTGTACCAGTCGCGTGCTTGCTGCAGCGAGGGAAATTCCACGATCACCGTGCGCAGCCCGGCGTGATGCTGTTCGTCCTCCCCCTCGAGCTGCTCGCGCAGTCCGCCACGCGTGAGCACGCGCCCGCCATACGGCTCGAAGGTTTGCAGCGTAAATTGGCTGTACTCCTGTGCATAATTTTCCGGGTCGTGAACCTCGACCTCGGCGACGACATAGGCTTTTTTCATGGCGTGCGGGTGTTGAACGTTTCGGATCCGTGCGGCGGGTAGTGTGGCGCCGCAACGGGCATCACTGGATCAGTGAGCTTGGGTTCGCAGCGCTTATTTCGGGTAGTGGCTGGCCATCACGCGAGAGCGCGCGTCCAGATATTCGCGCTTGAGCCGGGTCACCATCTCGGCGACGGTCGGC
>JACCDQ011549646.1_pt1 | contig 51921 bp, 57 predicted proteins | sample 7446031 | NCBI WGS metagenome assembly JACCDQ01 (sample SAMN15323442, study PRJNA562643) | freshwater metagenome | isolation source: river surface water | place: USA:Blue River Watershed | collected 2017-08-17
GATCATGCCCGCACGTCTGACCGGCACTCGCGCGCATTACCAGCGTCAGGTGGACACCGCGATCAAGCGTGCCCGCTACCTCGCGCTGCTGCCGTACACCGATCTGCACAACGCCTGATCGGGTCGTCCCTTCATACCTGGAGAAAACAATGCAAGTCATTCTGATGGAAAAAGTGGCGAACCTGGGTGACCTGGGCGCCGTCGTTCGCGTGAAAGATGGTTACGCACGCAACTTCCTGATCCCGCAGCGCATGGCACGTCGTGCCACCGCTGACGCGATCGCCGAGTTCGAGGCACGCCGCGCCGAGCTGGAAAAAGCTGCCGCTGAAAAGCTGGCTGCTGCCCAGGCACAAGGCGAGAAGCTGACCGGCCTGCGCGTCGAGATCAGCCAGAAGTCGGGTGTGGACGGCCGTCTGTTCGGCTCGGTCACCAACCACGACGTCGCTGGCGCACTGACCAAGCAGGGCTACAAAGTCGACAAGGCGCAAGTGCGCATGCCGCAAGGCCCGTTGAAGACCACCGGCGAGCATCCGCTGGCTGTGTCGCTGCACACCGATGTCGTCGTCGACATCACCGTGGTGGTGGTTGGCGAGCACGTCTGACGCTTAGTCATATCGCTTTGAAAATAGCCGGGCTTGCCCGGCTATTTTTTTGGGAAAATCCCGGCCATTCTTGCCAAGGCGGTAATTTTTGACTATGGGTAACGGGTATAATTTCGCCCCATGAACAACCGTGCTGATCCGCAACTCGAATCCCTGCGCATACCTCCGCATTCCATCGAGGCGGAGCAGTCGGTGCTGGGTGGGCTGTTGCTGGATAACGCGGCCTACGACCGAATCGCTGACTTCGTCAGCGCCGACGATTTCTATCGCTTCGACCATCGCCTGATTTTCCAGCACATCGTTCGTCTGGTGAGCGCAGCCAAACCAGCCGACGTGATCACGGTCTTTGAATCGTTGACGTCGGCTGGCAAGGCCGAAGAAGTCGGTGGCCTCTCTTACCTGAATGCGCTGGCGCAGAACACGCCATCCGCGGCCAATATCCGTCGTTACGCCGAAATCGTTCGCGATCGTGGCGTGCTGCGCAAGCTGATTACCGTGTCCGATGAAATCGCGGGCAATGCCTTCAATCCGCAGGGCAGGGAAGTGAAGCAGCTGCTCGACGATGCTGAATCGAAAATCTTTGCGATCGCCGAAGAAGGCGCGCGTGGCACCAAGGGTTTCACTGAAATCCAGCCGCTGCTGACGCAGGTGGTCGAGCGCATCGACGAACTGTATAACCGCGACAACCAGAGCGAGATCACCGGCGTACCGACCGGCATGATCGATCTCGACCGCATGACCTCGGGCCTGCAACCGGGCGACCTGATCATCGTCGCCGGTCGTCCGTCGATGGGCAAGACCGCGTTTTCGGTGAACATCGGCGAAAACGTCGCGATCGACAGCGGCCTGCCGGTCGCGATCTTCTCGATGGAAATGGGCGGCACGCAGCTGGCCATGCGTATGCTGGGCTCGGTCGGTCGTCTCGACCAGCACCGCCTGCGTACCGGCCGCCTGAATGACGAAGACTGGCCGCGCCTGACGCATGCGATCCAGAAGATGAACGAGGCGCAGATCTTCATCGACGAGACACCGGCGCTGTCGTCGATCGAATTGCGCGCGCGCTCGCGCCGACTCGCTCGAACTTGCGGCAAGCTGGGCCTGATCATCGTCGATTACCTGCAGCTGATGTCGGCCAACTCGCCGGGCGAGAACCGCGCGACCGAGATTTCGGAAATCTCGCGAAACCTGAAGGGCCTGGCCAAGGAGCTGAATTGCCCGGTGATTGCGCTGTCCCAGCTGAACCGTTCGCTGGAACAGCGGCCCAACAAGCGCCCGGTGATGTCGGACTTGCGCGAATCCGGCGCTATCGAACAGGATGCCGACCTGATTCTGTTCATTTACCGCGACGAGGTTTACAACCCCGACTCTCCGGACAAGGGCTCGGCCGAGATCATCATCGGCAAGCAGCGTAACGGCCCGATCGGCAGTGTGCGCACGACCTTCCTCGGCCAGTTCACGCGCTTCGAAAATTACACCGGCTCGGGCGCCGTCTACGGCAGCAGCGAGTAATCAGGTTGTCAGCTTAAACATAAGACCCAAAGAAGGGTAAGGAGCAGCGAGATGTTTGGACGATTGATGCCGACCGAAGGCAAATTTTTCGAGTTCTTCATTCAGCACGGCGAGCTGTGCGTGAAAGGCGGCAAGGAGCTGGTCTCGCTGATGACCAACTTCGACGACCTCGAGCACCGCGTGCACGCGATTGAATCGATCGAAAAGCAAGCCGACAAGATCACCTACGGCGCGCTCGACCTGCTGCACAAGACCTTCATCACGCCGCTGGACCGCGATGACATCCACAAGCTGATCACCAGAATGGACGACATCCTGGACCTGATGGAAGACGTGGCCCAGACCATCTCGCTGTACGACATCAAGCAGATCACCCCGGAAGCCAAACGCCTGGCCGAGCTGTGCCAGTCCTGCTGCGAGCGCGTGCTGGCGGCCGTGTCGCTGCTGCACAGCATGGACAATGCGCGCGAAATGCTGGCCATCTGCTCCGAGATCGACAAGTTGGAGTCCGACGCTGACCATGTGATGCGCGCCGCGATGTCCAAGCTGTTCCGCGAAGAGCCGGACGTGCGCAACCTGATCAAACTGAAGGCCATCTACGAACTGCTCGAGACCGTTACCGACCGTTGCGAGGATGTGGCCAACATCGTCGAAGGTATCATCGTCGAGAACGCTTGAGCCAGGCTCAATCCTGACAGCCAGACAGCCTGACTCATGCAGACTCTACAAATCAGTATCTACACGCTCGCGTTCCTGATCATCCTGGCATTGCTGTTCGATTTCATGAACGGCTTCCACGATGCGGCCAACGCCATCGCCACCGTCGTCTCGACCGGCGTGCTCAAGCCCCAGCAGGCTGTGGCGCTTGCGGCATTCTTCAACTTCATTGCCATCCTGGTGTTCCAGCTGAAGGTGGCAACTACCGTCGGCAAGGGCACCATCGATCCGCATGTGGTCGACCATTACGTGGTGTTCGGTGCACTGATCGGTGCGATTGCCTGGAACTTGCTGACCTGGTACTACGGTATCCCGTCGTCGTCGTCCCACGCGCTGATCGGCGGCCTGGTGGGCGCTGCCGTCGCCAAGGAAGGTACGGATGCGCTGATCTCCGCCGGCCTGATCAAGACCATTACCTTCATCGTGCTGTCGCCGGCGCTGGGTTTCCTGTTTGGCTCGCTGATGATGCTGATCGTGTCCTGGCTGTTCGTGCGCAGCCATCCGCAGCGCGTGGATAAGTGGTTCCGTCGCCTGCAGCTGCTGTCGGCATCGATGTACAGCCTCGGCCACGGTGGCAATGACGCGCAAAAGACCATGGGCATCATCTGGATGCTGCTGATCGCGGCCGGTGTCACCGGCGCCAGTGATCCGCTGCCGCTATGGGTCATCATCAGCTGCTACGTGGCCATCGGCATGGGTACGCTGTTCGGAGGCTGGCGCATCGTCAAGACCATGGGCCAGAAGATCACCAAGCTCAAGCCGGTTGGCGGATTCTGCGCCGAGACGGGCGGCGCGATCACGCTGTTCCTCGCAACCGCCATGGGCGTGCCGGTGTCGACCACGCACACCATTACCGGCGCCATCGTCGGCGTGGGTTCCGCGCGCAAGATGTCGGCCGTGCGTTGGGGCGTAGCCGGCAGCATCGTCTGGGCCTGGGTCTTCACGATCCCGGCCTCGGCCTTCATGGCAGCGATTGCCTGGTGGCTGGGCAAGCAGATCCTGTAAGTCTTGCCTTCAGCGGGGCGGCGCGGCGGCTGTCCAGCCGCTAACCCGCAAATAAAAAAGCCTGCCGACTGGCAGGCTTTTTTATTGCCCTCCACCTTGCCGGAATTGGCAGGGGCGAGGACGGAGGCGACCTTACAGTACGTCGCTGGCGTGGTCAGCCAGGCGCGAACGCTCGCCGCGTGCCAGCGTCACATGCCCGCTGTGCGACCAGCCCTTGAAGCGATCCACCACATAGGTCAGGCCGCTCGAGCCTTCGGTCAGGTAGGGCGTGTCGATCTGCGCGATGTTGCCGAGGCAGACGATCTTGGTGCCCGGGCCGGCACGCGTGACCAGAGTCTTCACCTGCTTGGGTGTCAGGTTCTGCGCTTCGTCGATGATCAGGTACTTGTTGACGAAGGTGCGGCCGCGCATGAAGTTGAGCGACTTGATCTTGATGCGCGAGCGGATCAGCTCCTGCGTCGCTGCGCGGCCCCATTCGCCGGCATCCGCGTCAGACTTGTTGAGCACTTCGAGGTTGTCGTCGAAGGCGCCCATCCATGGCGACATCTTCTCTTCCTCGGTACCGGGCAGGAAGCCGATGTCCTCGCCGACCGGTACCGTGACCCGGGTGACGATGATCTCGTTGTAGGTCTTGGTCTCGAGCACCTGTGCCAGGCCCGCGGCCAGCGCCAGCAGCGTCTTGCCGGTACCGGCCTGGCCGAGCAGGGTGATGAAGTCGCACTCGGGATCCATCAGCAGGTTCAGCGCGAAGTTCTGTTCGCGGTTGCGCGACGTGATGCCCCACACATTGTTCTTGTTGTGGCTGTAGTCACGGAGCGTACGGATCACGGCAGTGCGGCCGTTGATTTGCGTGACCTTTCCATAGAAGGGCGCTTCGCCGTTCTTGGGCTCGGTATAGACGAACTGGTTGACCAGCATCGCCGGCACCAGCGGGCCGGTGACGCGGTAGTAGGTCGTGCTCATGCCCTGGTGGTTTTCCTGCCAGGATTCCATGCCTTTGCCGTGCTTGTTCCAGAAGTCGTCCGGCATCTGCAGGATGCCCGAATACAGCAGGTCGGTATCTTCCAGCACATGGTCGTTGAAGTATTCTTCGGCGGGCAGGCCCAGGGCGCGCGCCTTGATGCGCATGTTGATGTCTTTCGACACCAGCACTACCGGGCGCTCCGGGCGCTGGGACTGCAGTGCGCGCACCACGCCGAGGATCTGATTGTCAGCCTTGCCTTCGGGCAGGCCATCAGGCAGCTTGGTGTTTGACAGCTTGGTCTGGAAGTACAAGCGGCCGCTGGCGTCCTTGTTGCCCAGTTTGCTGAGCGGGATGCCGCCGTCGATCGCGTCTTCGGAGATGTCGGCCACCAGTGCATCCAGCGAACGCGATACCTGGCGGGCATTGCGCGCGACTTCGGACATGCCTTTTTTGTGGTTGTCGAGCTCCTCGAGCGTGATCATCGGCAGGTAGACGTCATGCTCGGCAAAGCGGAACAGCGAGGTCGGGTCATGCATCAACACATTGGTGTCGAGCACGAACAGCTTGGTCACGCCACGCTTGTCGGCACTACGGCTCGCATTGGATTTCACCGAAGTATCGCTGCGCGATTTTCGCGCTGCAGGTTTCTCTGCCGGGGCCTCGGTCTTCAACCGCGCCGCGGGAGCGGGGGCGGGGGACACCAGCGCTATCGCCGGTTTGACGGTCTTGCCTTTGTCTGCCTTCGGATAATCAACCGTCGGGAGCAGCGTTGCGGGTTTGCTCGGCATTTTCGGCAGGGGCATCAAGGTCCTCTATCGGGTGGTGGGAAAAAGGTAGCCCGGCCCTCGCGGTCGGCATCGGTGCCGGATCGCGGCAGGCGCGGAAAAAACAAAAGGCTGTTTGGGCAAAAGGGGGTTTCCCTTTTCCTCAAACAGCCTTTGGTCAGAATATGCGTTGTGATTCAATGGCTTAGGTAGCGGTGTCACGGCTTGACGGCTTTCGCAGTATCAGGCGAGGCCCTCGACCAGTTGCAGGACTTCGTCCACATGCCCCGGCACTTTCACTCCACGCCATTCTTTCACTATTTTACCGGCAGCGTCAATCACAAAGGTTGAGCGCTCGATGCCGCGTACCTTTTTACCGTACATCGATTTCATCACGATGACATCGAACATCGTGCACATCGCTTCATCGGCGTCGGAAATCAGTTCGAACGGCAAGCCGAGTTTGGCCTTGAATCCCTCATGCGAACGCAGGCTGTCGCGGCTGATGCCGAACACCTCGGCGCCAGCCTTGCGGAAGCGCTCGTGCAGGTCGCGGAACTGCAGGCTTTCGGTCGTGCAGCCGGGGGTGTTGTCCTTCGGGTAGAAGTACAGGACCAGGGTCTTGCCTTGATGTTCGGACAGCCTGAACGGCTGGCCGCCAGTCATCTCGGCGCTGAAATCAGGCACGGCCAGGTTCAGGATGGATGGACGGTCTCCCAAAGCTATCTCCTTGTGTTCTCGTTATGCGGCTAGCGCTTAGTGTTTCGGTCAGTGTCTGGTCCCAGGCCAGCTCAGGGTTTCGGGGGCAGGATTACCCCCAATGCTACCTTGCGGCCCTCCGCCATCAGGATGTTGTATGTCCGGCAGGCGGCCTGGTTATCCATGCACTCCACGCCGATGCGCTTGCCCAGCATGCCCGCCAGCAGCCGCGGCGATGCAAAGCGCTGCTTCTGGCCGGTGCCCAGGATCAGCAGGTCGGGCGCGAGCGCTTCAATGGGGTCGAAATCCGACGCCTGTAGCGCGTCGAAATCGGTCACCGGCCAAGGGGTCGGGGCATGTTCAGGCAGCACAATCAGGCTGTGGTCAAAGCGGATGGCATTGATCTCCACCCAGTCCAGCTCGTAGCCGGTTACCGTCTGGTATTGCTGGGTCGTCGTCGGATGTAGCTTCATGGCTTGCCAATTTTATCCTGAGTCGCGCGCCGGACAGCCCTCGCCATTGGTCAACCTGCCTTTTTTGGGGCAAAATGCTTGTTTTTTCGCGGTGCAACACTCCGCAGCGTCCGGCATGGTCTGCCGGGCGGGTTCGCTTTGCCCTGTCCGGCGCGTGCGTCCCTGGCGACGCCCATTTTTTTGCAGGAACCGGTAGTGAAAACAATCCAGAAATCCAACAAGCTGGCCGACGTCTGCTATGACATCCGTGGTCCCGTGCTCGACAAGGCACGGCAAATGGAAGAAGAAGGCCACAAGATCATCAAGCTGAACATCGGCAACCTTGCGCCGTTCGGCTTCGACGCGCCCGAAGAGATCGTGCAGGACATGATCCGCAATATGAGCAACGCAGCGGGCTATACCGATTCCAAGGGCCTGTTCGCACCGCGCAAGGCGATCATGCAGTACATGCAGGAAAAGAAGGTCGCTGGCGTCACCATCGACGACATCTACCTCGGCAACGGCGCGTCCGAGCTGATCGTGATGAGCATGAATGCCCTGCTCAACAGCGGTGACGAAGTGCTGGTGCCGGCGCCCGACTATCCGCTGTGGACGGCAGCCGTCAGTCTGTCGGGCGGCAAGCCCGTGCACTACATGTGCGACGAGCAGGCCGACTGGTACCCGGACATTGAAGACATGCGCAAGAAGATCACCCCGAATACGCGGGCGATCGTCGTCATCAACCCGAACAACCCGACCGGCGCGCTGTACCCGGTCGAGCTGCTGCAGCAGATCGTTGAGCTGGCGCGCCAGCATCAGCTGATCATCTTTGCCGACGAGATTTACGACAAGGTCTTGTACGACGGCAATACGCATACCTCGCTGGCGTCGCTGGCCGACGACGTGCTGTTCATCACGCTGAACGGCCTGTCGAAGAACTACCGTTCCTGCGGCTACCGTGCAGGGTGGATGGTGGTGTCGGGCGAGAAGCGTCATGCGCGAGATTACATCGAGGGCCTGAACATGCTGGCCTCGATGCGCCTGTGCGCCAACGTGCCCGGTCAGTTTGCGATCCAGACGGCGCTCGGCGGCTACCAGACCATCAATGATCTGGTCGGCCCCGGCGGCCGCCTGCTGAAGCAGCGTGACCTCGCGCACAAGCTGCTGACCGACATTCCGGGCGTCACTTGCGTGAAGCCGAAATCGGCGCTGTACATGTTCCCGCGTCTCGACCCGAAGATGTATCCGATCGAAGACGACCAGCAGTTCGCCTATGACCTGCTGGCCGAAGAGCGCGTGCTGATCGTGCAGGGTACCGGCTTCAACTGGCCGACGACTGACCACTTCCGCGTCGTGTTCCTGCCCAATGTCGATGACCTGACCGTGGCCTTCGGCCGCATCGCCCATTTCCTCGACGGCTACCGCCGTCGCCACGCCCGCTGAGACGGGCGAATTTTCAAGACAAGTTCAACTCAAGTTCACGATGAAACCTATCAAAGTCGGCCTGCTCGGCATCGGTACCGTTGGTGCCGGCACCTTCACCGTCCTCCAGCGCAACCAGGAAGAGATCCGTCGCCGTGCCGGCCGCGGCATCGAGATCGTGATGGTGGCTGACCTCGATACCGAACGCGCCAGGGCCGTTACCGGCGGCAAGGCGGAAGTCGTCAATGACGCCAACCTGGTCGTCAACAATCCCGAGATCGATATCGTCGTCGAACTGATCGGCGGCTATGGCATCGCGCGCGACATGGTGATGAAGGCCATCGCCAACGGCAAGCATGTCGTCACCGCGAACAAGGCGCTGCTGGCACTGCACGGCACCGAGATTTTCAAGGCCGCGCAAGAGAAGGGCGTGATGGTGGCGTTCGAAGCGGCCGTGGCCGGCGGCATTCCGATCATCAAGGCACTGCGCGAAGGCCTGACGGCGAACCGCATCCAGTGGATTGCGGGCATCATCAACGGCACCACCAATTTCATCCTGTCCGAGATGCGCGACAAGGGCCTGGACTTCGATGTGGTGCTGAAAGAGGCGCAGCGCCTCGGCTATGCTGAAGCGGACCCGACCTTCGATATCGAAGGCGTCGACGCTGCGCACAAAGCGACCATCATGTCGGCCATTGCCTTCGGCGTACCGGTACAGTTCGAAAAAGCCTATGTGGAAGGCATCACCAAGCTGTCGGCGACCGATATCCGCTACGCAGAACAACTTGGCTACCGCATCAAGCTGCTGGGTATCGCGCGTCGCACCGATGATGGCATCGAACTGCGCGTACACCCGACGCTGATCCCGGCCGGTCGCCTGATCGCCAACGTGGAAGGCGCGATGAATGCGGTACTGGTGCAGGGCGATGCCGTGGGTGCGACCCTGTATTACGGCAAGGGTGCCGGCTCCGAGCCGACCGCATCGGCCGTGATCGCCGACCTGGTCGATATCGCTCGCCTGGCCAATGCGAATGCCGAGCATCGCGTGCCTTACCTGGCGTTCCAGCCGAATGAAATGTCGGACACGCCAATCCTGCCGATGGCCGAAATCACGTCCAGCTACTACCTGCGCATCCGAGTGGCGGACACCCTTGGTGTGCTGGCCAATGTGACGCGTATCCTCGCGGATTCGTCGATCTCGGTCGACGCGATGCTGCAGAAGGGCGCAGGCGAGGGCGAGACGGCAACCGACCTGATCATCCTCACGCACCAGACCAAAGAGAAGCAGGTCGATGCGGCGATTGCCGCGATCGAGGCGCTGACCACCGTCGAGGGCAAGGTCACCCGCATCCGCATGGAGCACCTCGGCTGAGTGTGACTCGACGGCTGCCTTGTAGCCGCATTCAGGCATGAGCTGACGGCCGGCGCGTCCTTTGGGGTGCGTCGGCCGTTTGCATTCCTGCCCGCAGACAGACGAAAACTTCAGCCTATCTTGTTGGCCATCTGCTTCAGCGAATCGCCCATCTCCTTGATGATGGACGAGTAGACCGATGCCGTCACCGTGTAGCGGGCGATTTCGTATTGCAGCTTCAACAGCTGGCTGGTGGTGACCTCGCCACCGTTGGGAATATCGCCCAGGGTTGCCCGCAGATTGTTCTCCGTAGTCTCCAGTGGGGTCTTGATGTTGCCGTAGATGGCATCGAGGCCGGTGTTGGTTAAAGCTGGCATGGATTCCTCCGTAGGATCAGCGATTCCAGGTGTGTTCTGTCGTTCCGGCCTCATGCAGGGCCATGGCAAGCATGCCTGCCTGTACTGCTTGCCGAGCTGCGTCTATCGCCTTGAATGTCGAGCGCAAATGCATCTTCTGCCCTTCGGCATCCAGCCGCTGCTGCATGCGCTCGAGCGCAGCGACGATTTCACTGGCAAGGTCCCCATCTTGATCGGCTCGCAGGAAATCCTCCAGCGAGGCCACCATCTCATCAGGAATCATCATTCATCTCCAGATCGTTTTGTTGCTGGCCCCGCGATTAACGCTAGCGAGGAATACGGAATCGCTCGTTACCATCGAATACCACTTCGTTGTCCCGTACTGCGCTCAATGTGTGGCCGTTCGCATCGCCGCCGCGGCCGATGTGCTGGCCGCTCTCAGTGACGATGAAGGGCATCGCGCCGCCGACAACCATCTGCACGTTCACGGGTGGCTTGCGCTGCAAGATGGTCACGGTCGCGCGGATCGGCAGCAGGGTGCCGTAGTCTTCGGTAAAGCCCAGCAGCAGCCTTTCCCAGCGTGCCATGTCGGCTTCGTTCAGGCGCCCGCGCAATATGAATTCCGGCTGTTTGTCGACCACTTGAAGCTTGCCTGCCAATCCGGATTGCGCAATCCGTTCTTGCAGAACACCGCTCAGGTCTTCGGCGGTATACAGGTTGCCCCCGACATCGCGCACGCCCGGCACCTCGGCGCGAATTGCATCGAAGATGCTGTCCCTGACACCGGTCGTGGTTACGGCGCCCGACAGCAGGACATTGCCGTTGCGAACGTCACTGACGGCCAGCACCGCACGCGCCGGCGCATTTTGCTTCGCGACGACCTTGCGCGCGGCCTCCAGCATCTCGCTATCCACATGCAGCGTCACGGCCGGTGTTGATGCCAGCTTGCGGATCGCGCGCTGCACGCGCTCAGCCATGGCACGGTCCGGCACATAACCTTCCACCTTGGGCGTGCCATCGATACGGGTGCTGACATTCATGACCTGGCCTGGCGCAAGTTCGGCCAGCAGGCGGCGCAATTCGCGGGTGGCGGCCGGCTCCGGGCCGGGGCCGAACTTCACGACGGTCGGCTTGGACGGCGCTTCCTTGGTCACCAGCCAGGCAGAGACCGTGATCGCGGCAACGGCAATGCTGATGATCACCGACAGCGCGCCCATCAGCACGAAGCGCGCGCGCCGCTTTTGCGGCGGCTCGGGAGCCGTTTCGATTGCTTGCGTAGCGCTGGCCGGTGCCGGCGTCGCCGTCGGAGCGGGCGGTGCGAGCCCGGCCATCGCAACGATGGCTTCGGGATCGGGCCAGGGTGCTGCCGGGTCGTCGACCGCGATCCAGATGCCTCCCAGTTCGAAGGGCATGCCCAGCGTCAGTGGCATCGTATCGGTCAGCTCATTGCCCTGCGAGTCAAAGACATCGCCATCGACCGGCGTGATGGTCGGCTGTTCGCCATCGAAGGCCAGCTTTGCGTGGCACTCGCGTATGCGGGGGCCGGCCAGCATGATGGCGCAATCGTCGCCTGCGCCAAGCAGGAAGTCGCCCGGCGCGAGCACCAGCCGGCTACCCGACTGCGGTCCGTACAGCACCCGCAATTCGATCTGCGGCAGCACGGATTGGAGTTGAGGTTCGATCTTCATGGCTTACCTGCGTGAATGAAGCACTGAAAAGGCAAACCCTCAAACGCCATGGAATTCAAAACGGGTGTCGAACCCATGACGACGGGCGTGCCTCCGTCGCACAGCTGCGCTGGCTCGGCATGAAACGCCGTTTTTCCAGCGCTGCCTGAACTTTTAAATTGTCGTGGATACAATCCAAGCACTACCTGTGGAAATTGCCCAACATGAGCCTGCAGATCGAGACCCGTGACCAGACAGTAATCGTTCGCCCCACTGGCAATGTCAGCAAGCCCGTTGCGGGTGAACTGGCCGAGCTGCTCGCGACAGCCATTGACGATGGTGCACGCCACATGGTGTTCGACTTCTCGGCACTGACCCACATCAGCAGCGATGGCCTGAAGGTGATCCTGGGGGCGGTGCGCCGCCTGCGCGAGCGCCATGGTCAGGTGTCCTTCGCGGCAGTCGGCGAGCAGGTGAGGGCGCTGCTCGATATCGGTGGCTTCCTCGTGCTGTTCGACGAGTACGACACCGTCGATGATGCGGTGGCCGCAGGCGACGAATAGGCTCCGGCCCGAGTCGTGCCCGCTCCCGGCACCCATGGTCGCGATCATCGATGCGCGCATTGCGGCATTCATAGCTCCACCCTCGCCAGCGGTTGAATATTGATCTCGGGCGTCAGCTCCTGATAAGACAGCACCGGCAAGTCATACAAGTCCTGCTCGATCATCTTGCGCAGGTAGCGCCGGATATCCATCGAGGTCAGCAGAACCGGCTTATGCATCGACCGGGTCAAGTCCCCGACCGTGGTCTTGATGTTGTCGAGCAGCTGCCGTGAAGTAGCCGGGTCGAGCGCGAGGTATGAGCCCCCCGAGGTCTGCCGCACAGCGCCGCGCACGGTATCTTCGACCGACGGCGCCAGCAGGTAGGCAGGCAAGATGTTCTGCCCGGCCGAGTGGCGATGACTGATATGGCGTTTCAGGGCGACCCGGACATATTCGGTCAGCATCACCGAATCCTTTTCCTTCTGTCCCCACTCGATCAGTGCCTCCATCACGGAGCGCAGGTTGCGTATCGAAACACCCTCGCCAACGAGCCGTTGCAGGATTTCTGCGATCTTGTGGATGGGCATGACCCGCTGCACTTCCTTGGCCAGCTCAGGGAAGCGTGTCTCCAGGTCAGTCAGCAGTGCGCGCGTCTCCTGTATGCCAACAAACTCTGCAGCGTACTTCTTCAGCACCAGAGCGATGTGATACGACAGCATCTGGGTCGGGTCCAGGAATGGGATGCCGGCATTCGACAGTGCGCCCTTGAGCTCGGCCGGCGCCCACAGCGTCGGTATGCCGGGCAGGAAGCCCTTGTCGGTCTCGAAGGGTATGGACAGCGCCGTCAGATTTTCTGGTGCTTCGCGCACCAGCAGGTGCCGCGGGCGCATGCGTCCCTGTGAAACAGGGATTTCAGAGACCAGTATCGCGTAGTCTTCATCATTCAACTGCCCGTTGAAGCGCAGGTTAATGCCGGGGAAAATGATCCCCAGGTCTTCGAACAGTGCGCGCCTGACCTTCACCAGTTCATCGTTCAGCATCTTGGCCGAGAAGGCCTTTTCCAGTGCCGAGCTGACATCGACCAGCAACGGCACGGTCGGAGCAAAGCTGTCGGCGTCGCTGTCGGCACCGGCCTTGTCGGACTTCCCGTCACCGCTGGCAGCGGACACCATGGTCACTTTTCCGGTCTTCGGATCCACCACCTTGCGTTCGCTGCGGAAGAAGGTGTAACCAACGGTGCCAACCACGGCCGACAGGATCAGGAAAGTCAATGTCGGCATGCCGGGGATGGCGGCAAAGCCCAGCATGATGGCCGAGCCGATCATGAAGGCCTTGGGCTGCGCCAGCAACTGTGCGCCGATGTCGCTACCGACGTTGGATGCCGTGCCATCACTGCTGGTGACGCGGGTGACGATCATGCCTGCACAGATCGAGACAAACAGCGCCGGTATTTGCGATATCAGGCCGTCCCCGATGGTGAGGATGGAATATACCTTCACCGATTCGCCTGCCGTCAGGCCGCGCTGCAGTGTGCCGATCAACACGCCGCCCAGCAGGTTCACGGCAACAATGATCAGTCCGGCGATGGCATCGCCTTTCACGAACTTCATCGCGCCGTCCATCGCGCCGTACAACTGGCTTTCCTTCTCGACGACGCCGCGCCGCCGGCGCGCCTCGTCCATGTCGATGGTGCCGGCCCGCAGGTCGCCATCGATCGACATCTGCTTGCCCGGCATCGCATCCAGCGAGAAGCGTGCGGCGACCTCGGCCACGCGCTCGGCGCCTTTGGTAATCACGACGAACTGCACGATGGTCAGGATCAGGAACACCACCAGACCCACCACCAGGTTGCCGCCGACGACGAAGTTGCCGAAGGTGTAGATGATGTGGCCTGCATCGCCATTCAGCAGGATCAGCCGCGTGGTCGCGATGCCGATCGCCAGCCTGAACAGGGTCGTGACCAGCAGCACCGACGGGAAGGATGAAAAGGCCAGCGGGTTCGGCAGGTACATGGCCACCATCAGCAAGATGGCCGACAGGCACATATTGCTCGCGATCAGCGCGTCGATCAGCCAGGTCGGCAGCGGCAGGATCATCATGAAGATGATGCAGACAATCAGCGTGGCCAATACAAGGTCGTTGCGGCGCACGACCTTTTGCAGGAAGGATTGAAGCTGCAGCGAGAGGGCATCCATGGCGATCAGCCCTTCGCCTCGTCGGCATGGCGTTGGCGGATGAACATTCGCATCGCGCGCGCGGCTTCAGCGACCCGACCCAGCCGCGACAAAGCCTGCCCGCGCAGCAGCCAGGCGAGCGTCAGATGCTCGCCATTGAAGATAGGTGCCTCCAGTGCTGCCAGCGCATCGGCGGCCTGCCCAGATCGCAGCAGCGCGCAGGCGTGCGACAAGGCCAGCAGCGGATCGGCAGGTGCTGTGGCAGACAGCGCATCAAAGATGGTAGCGGCCTTGCCCGCATGGCCGTGCTGCAGTTGCAGATAGCCCAGCACGCGCAGCAAGTCGCGCTGCGTGTCGCTGAACATCGGGGCGGCTTCGATCTCGTCCATGGCTCATCCCTGCAGCAGCGCCGAACAATACAGTTGGGCGAGCCGAACCAGTTCGTCCTGCTCGTCCAGCATCGCAGCAAGTTTGCCCAGTTTGCGTGCCAACGCGCGCTGGCGACCGGCCTGGTTCAGTACATCTTTGCGGGTTGCGGCCAGCGTCGCGCGGAAGCGGGCCGGCGCCAGCAAGGTCAGGTCGCGCAGGTCCGGGGCAAGGTGATGGTGGATGAAGTCCTCAAGGGTAGTCATCTCGAACAGGCGCTCAAGCTGCGGTTGCTCGCTCAATGATGCCGGCTGCAAGTCAGCGCGCACCGGCAGGGTGACCGCAGGTGCCACATGGCGAGAAATATGGTCGATACCACTGTCCGCATGGAAGGCGGAAACGAGGGTGGGGCGCGTGCTCTGCATCGGTGACGACATCCGAAATGTCCTTGTCTTGGTGGAACTTTGCTGACCGGTGCCGGACATCAATTACGCCGGATGCAACAGCCAAGCCGGGTATCAGCCAGCAAATTCTTGATTCAGGAGCAACAGCTGAGTCCCCCAGGGCAAGACTTTGTTCCGACCACGCCACACTTTCAAACGGAACAACCCTAATGACCGAGTTACTCAACTTCAAAGGTCAAATTTCATTGCAGAAATTTGAATTTGTGCGTTCGCTGATCGGATTTCTAGAAGAGGCTGGCTATGGCAGTAACACCTATTGATCTCGATACCTGGATGCGCCAGAGCAATTCACCCAATGTCCTGTCCAACCTGTCGCGGGTCAACGCGTTGACAGCCAGCGTGATGGGGGAGTTGGTGAATCTGCAGAAGCTGGTGGTGGAGGAGGTCGCAGCGAAGATCAAGAAGATTGGCGACTTGAATGTCAGGATCAAGAAGTTTGCCAACGCGACGGACTCCAAACCTGATGCCGGCGTGACTGTCGGAACATCTGCTGCAGACGCTCTCGATTTGCTGACGCAATTGAAGGCGGTGGGGGTCAGCAATTTGGATACCTACATCACTCAGGTCAAAAATTCAGGTACGGCACTGAGCACGAACAATCAGTTCATTTCAAATGTTTCGCTGGAACTGCAAACCCTTGGCGAATCGCAGCAGAACATCTCGCAACAGGAATCGCTCCGTTTGCAGACGATGACCAATCGATACACACAGGCCAATGACCAGGCATCGACCGTGATCCAGAAAGATGGTCAGAGCAAGGGTACGGTCACGAGCAATTTGCGTGGCTCGGGTGGATAAGGGGCGGGCCATGGATCAGCAACTGCTTCCGGCCGACACCGACGGCATCGACAGCCTTGGGGTCATGGACAATCTGGCAAAGGGTGCCAGGCTGGGAAATGCCTTCGGTCTCGACGAGAAACATCTCGAAGCCGTCTACACACTGGCCTTTGGCCAGTACCAGCAAGGCCGCTATGCCGATGCGCTGAAGCTGTTCGCCTTCATCACCTTTCATGACCAGACCTTCATGAAGGCTTTCAAGGGCATCGGCAGTTGCCTGCAGATGCTGGGCCGGTATCAGGAAGCCTTGCTCTACCTGGGACTGGCCATCATCGATGACGACACGGACATGCAGATGGCCGTGCAGATCGCCGAATGCCTGATCCGGACCGGACAACGAAACGATGCAAAGGCTTTGCTGACGCGAGTAGAACGCGAACTGGCGCACAACGACAGCAACGACTACACACGACGCAAGGCCGAGGGCTTGCTGGAATTGCTTTCGGATGAACGTCCGTCGATGCCGACCAGCACTGAACCTATGCATTGAAAGGCAGACATCATGGGATTTGAAGTCCAAAAGTCCGGCCAACCAACCATACCGGGTCCAATTACTACTGTTCGGGATGGTGCCGGGGTGACGGGCGGGGAGCAGGTAAGCGCAGCGCGACAAACGGCGCCGGCCGCTCTCGCTCAAAGGCCGGCTTTAACCGTCGGCGGCCAGGCGCCAGCTCCGCTTGCCGGCCTGCCGGCAAGCGGAGCACCGCCCCTGGCCGCTGCCTTGCTCGACCCGGATACTGCCAACGTCCTTGTCGCCGGCATCCTCGACAAGATAACGACCCAGGACATGCAGGGCCTGATGACGATGTTGAAGGATGCATCCAAGCGGCTGGACTCCCTGAATGCGGAGAAGCTGAAAAAATTTGCTGAGAAAGCGGCCAAGGCGGTTGAGGAAGCGAAGAAGCAGCGCGAACAGAAAATAAGCGGCGACATAGGCTTCGGCTTCTCGGTTGCAGGAGCGGTACTCGGAATGATCGGTGCCGTGTTGCTAACTGTCTTCACGCTGGGTGGCGGCGCGGCTGCGATTGCGGGCGCGGCGATAGGGCTGGGGACTGTCCTCCTCGATGGTGCAGACCGCATAGCCAAGGAAAACAATCTGATGGACAGCGGCATCAACAAGGGCAAGCAGATGAGCCTGTCGCTTGGCGGGCTGGTTGCGCGTCTGGTACAGGAAATTGTTCTCAGTGATCCGAAGCTTGAAAAGCTGACGGCGGAACAGAAAGAAAAATTGCTGGGCGACCTGAAGATGGCCTGCGAGATCATCGTGATGGTTGCGGTCGCGGCCGGCACCCTCGCTTGCGCAGGGGTCTCGATGGCCCAGATCGGCGGCGCGGCCGCCAAGGCCGGCACCGAGGCAGCGAAGGCGGGAGCCGAAGCAACGAAATTCGCAGCGACGCAGGGCGCAAAGCTCGCTTCCCAGGGCGCCGAGACCATGCAAATCCTGGTCGAGCTTGCGGGTGGCGCCAATTCGATCGTCAGCGGCGCCTTTGGCGTGCAAATGGCGAACATCACTTTCGAGAAGAACCAGATCGATAACCAGCGCCAGAAACTCGAGTCTTTCGCGCAGATCGTCAAGAGCGAGGTCGATGCCAATCAGGACTCGCTGATGCAGCGCATGGAGAGCCTGTCGAGCATGTATGAAACCCTCGCGGCTACCAACAAGAATTACTACGAAAGCCAGCAGCGACTGACCACCATGAACTGAGCCTTCATTGCCAGCATTGGAGAATGCGCCATGCCCGAAGTAAACCAGACCATTTCGCAGGGATTGGCAAACCAGCTTGCCAACCTGTCGCAAGCGGCAGCCGATTACAAGGCTGATCCAAAGGCAAACAAGGCAAGCCTGGAGGCGACGGCCGCGAGGACCTTGGCCCAAATCGATGCCGAGATTGGCAGCCTGAACGTCTCCAGCGGACAGTTTGCCCAAACCATCAAGGAGCTGATCCGAAGTGGCGACTGGGCCAAGCTGCCGCCGCCGAAGCAGATGGAGCAGCGTGCTGGCTCGCTGTTGGCAGTCAATGACGCGATTCGTGATGTGCAGGATTCGATCATTGTCGATATCTCGTCAATCATGGCCGTCCTGATAGAAATCCAGCGCAAGGCCGCGCTCTCCAAGGGGGAAGAGCGCATTCAGGAACGCAATGCGACGCTGACCAGTGCTCAAGCTGAATTCAAAAAGCGGGCGACGGCCGCGGACGAACAGCGCACCGCAGATATGGTGCAGGCGGGCATACAGATCGCTACCGGCATCTTGAGCGTGGTGGGTTCATCAATATCAATTGCCGGCTTGAAGGGCGCCAACACCAAGACAGCGGAAGCGTGGGGCAAGAGCCAGAAGCTGGAGCCGGGGCAGATGAATGCCAGCCAGGCCAAGAAAATGGCCGCTGAACATTCGATCGAGGCGGCAGGGGCCAAGAAAATCATTGGGGATGCGGATGCCAAAGTGGCTGCCGGCGGAACTTTGACAGCAAAGGAACAAAACCTTGTCGACAAGATGAAAGAAAATTTGAGGAAGCAAAGCGGAACCGAGCGTATGGCGACTGCCCTCGAAGATGATTTGAAGCTCAAGCGCCTCGATATCGACAGGCTCAATAGCGAAGCCCATGAAACAACGCAGATGATCCGTGCCCAACAAGATTTGTTCCAAGCCATTGGCGGCATGGCAGGCAAGAGCGGGGATATGGCGGCAGCCCAGTTGAAGTTCATGTCATCGATGTCGCAAGTCGCAGCAGACAAGGAAGCGCTGGCCAAGAATCTCGCGCAGTCCGGCGAACAGGCCGCGCTGGATGCGTACCAGCAGTTGCGTGACTCGCTCAAGAGCGCGCTGCAAATGATTCAGGCGATAGAGCAGGCCATGTCGAGCTCCCTGTCGTCGATGGCGAGATCGATATGAGCCAGCTCGCCTCCCCGCCCGAACCCAAGCTGCCGCTGGCGCCAGACCTGTACGGCGACCTCGACAGCTTCCACGACCTGCGTGAACAGCTGCAGGCACTGCCCAGCGCGGCCCGATTCACCGACGAGCAGGTTGAGCTTGTCTACGGCATTGGCTATGCGCTGTACCAGCAGGGGAAGTTCGAGAGTTCGGTTGGCTTGTTCCAGGTACTGATCATGTACCGCCCACTGGATGCACGGCTGATGATGGCTTTTGCCTTGTGCTGCAAGCGCTTGTGCCGTTTCGATGCCGCGATTCCGGCCTTCGCTGCAGCGCTCGCGCTCGGTCCGGAAGAGCCGGAAGCCGCCGAGGCAGCTATCCACTTGTCGGAGTGCCTGGCAGCGCTGGGCAAGACCGAAGAATGCAAATCTGTGCTCGATCCTCTGCTGAGGCTGACCGAAGTCGATACCCGGTTCGACAGCATCAAACGGCGTGCGGAGACATTGCGGGCCATGCTTCATGAACAACAGGTCAATTGATCATGACAAACGCGCCAACAGTTACTGATTCACTTGCTGCCGAGCCGCCGCTTGCAGATTCACCAGCCAAGGATGCCCTGACGGCAGATTCGCTGATGACGCCTGCCGAGATCCGTTTGCTGTCGGCGCTCGGCTTCATGGCGGCCCGCTGCGGACACGTAGTGCCGGCCATCCGCATCTTTGAAGGCTTGGCCGTGCTGCGCAAGGATAAGGCCTTTCCCTATGTAGGGCTCGCGCTGGCGATGATTTGCGTCGGCGCCTACGGTGATGCAGCGCGCGTGCTACGCGAACGGGGGCTGGTGGCCTGTCCGGGCGACCCAGAAATCGAAGCTTACCTCGGTCTGGCACTGCAGCTGGCGGGGCGTATGTCGGAAGCGGCAGCGGTTACCCGAGAACTGCAAGCACGCAAGGATTTGTCTCCCGGGCTCGAGGCGCTGGTGCAAAGCGTGTCCGGCCTTGCCGATGGCTTGCCGACAACCGACAGGCCAAGGCCGGCCTCAGTCGATGCGATTGGGGACGCCACAGGGAGATGAAGGCAAAGGCCGCTTTGGCTGATCAGGCATGAAACATCAATAAGAACAGGAGGCGAATCATGCAGGAAGCAATTGCCGCGCTTGCGCAATGGGAGCTCGTCCAGGCCGGACCGGTGGCGACACCGGAAACCCTTCCCGCAGTAACGCCCGAGGTCGAGGCCGGCGGAGCACATCTGTCAGAGTTGTTGGTTTCGCCTCCCGAAGGCGTCACGTACTCGCACGAGCTCATACCGCCGGCCCAGGAGCCAACTGGAACCAAGGTCATTGGTGAAGTCATCATGGCCAAGCTCGATGCCATCGGCACGGAATACAAGACGAACGTCAACCTGGCTTACCAGGCGATCGAGAAATCGCCGCAGCAAATCAGTTTGCAGGAGATGATGAAGCTTCAGCTCGACATGGCGGTCGTCATGCTGGAAGTCGAGGTGGTCGGGAAGGGTGTTCAGAAGGCTGTGCAGCACGTCGATACGCTGGCCAAACTCCAATGAAAGCGCAAGCCTGTCCCATGCTGAGATGCCTGGCCGCTATTTTTCTGGTGCTGCAGCTGGCCGCTTGTGGCAGCCGGGTGGAATTGCTGAAGGATGTCTCGGAAGCCGAGGCCAACGAGGCCCTGGCCGTACTGCTGCAAGCAGGTATCTCGGCCGGCAAGCTGCCGGGCAAAGAGGGCGTGGTCAGCCTCGATGTCGAGCAATCGCAGGTTGCACGCGCCATCACCATCCTCAATGCCGAAGGCTTGCCGCACGAGCGCTACGCCAAGATGGGCGATGTCTTCCGCAAGGAAGGCCTGATCTCGTCACCGCTGGAGGAGCGGGCAAGGTATCTGTGGGCGCTGTCGCAGGAGCTGTCGGCCACGGTGTCACAAATCGATGGCGTGATCAAGGCACGCGTCCACGTCGTGCTGCCGGAACGGAGCAGCGGCGGCGAACCGGCGACGCCTTCATCTGCCGCAGTCTTCATCAAGCACAAGGCCGGCTACAACCTCGACGATGCGATCCCGCAAGTCAAACGATTGGTGTCGAACAGTATCCCCGGGCTGTCAGCCGACAAGGTCACGGTCGTGATGCTGGCTGCGAGCCCCAAGCCTCCCGAGCAGGCCGGAAGCCCCGTGCCTGTCATGCTGGGTTCGATGGCAAGCGGTGGCAAGTGGGCCAACCCTTACGTGGTGTGGGGCGCTTGCGCATTCATATTGCTGCTGCTCGCGCTCCTCGGTTTTTATGCGTGGAAGCGCTGGGGCAAGCTCCATGCAAGCAGCAAGGTGCCGGCTCAGGCGGCCTCAGTTGGAGGTGGCTGATGGAAGCGGCGGCCGACGGGATCAAGGCGTTACTCAGCCGCCGGCCACGTTTTGCGGCGGCGCTGTACGAATTCAACTTTCGGGCGTCGGCCTACTTACATCCGGCCAGGCGGCCGTACTTGCTGCCTGAATTGCCGGAGTGCCTGTGGCAAACGGGGCGAATACAGGATCGGCTATCGATGGCGGTACTCGAGCGAGCCGACATCCATAGCGATCCATGCTTCGAGTTGCCCCACGCCGGGTGGGCACTGGCTTTGTTGCCGACCGCGCGTCTGGAAAAACTGGCTACGCATATCGGCGCTCTTGTGGTCGGAGCGAGTGTTCGTTCCAGCCTATCGCGGGATCAAGTACTGGCATGGAAGCAGAAGCTGGGGAGCGACGCCTATCGTTTCGCTATGACCAGTGCCTCCTTGCTGGCAATCGGCCACCTGCCCGACATGAGGGAGCAGGATCCGGTGAACCTCGGCTATGCGTTGATAGCCGGCGAGGCCAACCGTATGCCAGCCAACATGCGCGAACGTTTTTTATTGAAACTACCACCCGGCCTGCCAGAACCTGCGCTGGATGAAGACAGTGCACGGCGGCTGGTACAGACAGCGATCAACGTCATCGAGGGGGAATGGTGTTCATCCATCGCGCCAATCAGGAATTGAGTCAGCCGGAAGCCGAGGGGAAGGTGATCAAGGCCGAGGACTACTGGACCTATCGTCTGGCCTGGCAAGCCCTGGCCGAAGGCACCGCGCGCCGGGACCAGATCATCGGCGCAGCGCTGTCGGCTTTCGAGGCTGAGCAACATCGTGGCTATCGCGAAGGACGTGAAGCCGCGCGGCTGGAACAGACTGCGAACATGATAGAAATCATAGGCCAGACCGTCGACTATTTTGCGAAGGTCGAGACGCAAATGGTTGACCTTGTCATGGATGCGGTACGACGCATCGCCAATGATTTCGACGATAGAGAAAAGGTCGTCAAGGTCGTTCGAAATTCATTGGCGCTCGTGCGCAACCAGAAGCACATCACGGTCAAGGTGCATCCGTCGCGGATTGATGACCTGAAAGCGAATGTGCGCAGTTTGCAGGATGCTTATCCCGGAATCGAAAACATCGAGGCGATTGCCGAACCAGGAATCGCAGCTGACGCCTGTGTGATTGAGTCGGACATCGGGCAGGTTGAAGCCAGCATGTCCGGGCAGATCGAAGCATTACGATCAACTTTCGAACGAGTGTTCGGCTCAGCTCGCAGCGAAGCCTCGGTAGCACCAACAATATCGCCTGCGAGTAGCGCGGAGGCAGGAACCAATCAACAGGTCGCGACACCCACCGCCGAATTCTCGGGAGCGTGATCATGATGCAGCCATCCTGGCGTGGAAAATACATCGAGCTGTGCGAAGGCGTATTTCGTGAACTCGGCTTTCCGCCACCGCCCATGCTGCATGAAGACAGCTTGCCGCTGGCGATGGAACTCGAAGTTGACCAGGCTCCATTCGAATTGCTGCACTCTCCCAATGCGATGGCTTCGCGTGTGTTGATCGCATGCCGCCTCGGGGAAGTGCAGCCCGAGATGGATGCCAAGGGGTTTCAGGCCATGTTGAAAGCGAACTTGAACCTTGCTCGCACTCATGAAGCCGCATTCGGCATTACCCCTGATGGGAATGAAGTGCGCTGCCTCTATTACGAAGACCTTGAACAGGCCCGCCCGCAATCCTTGCTGGAGAAGATGCGCCGCGTGGCCCCCGATGCGCGCAACTGGTACGACCGTTTCATTGACGAGGGCACGAAAGCCGCTACCGGACTGTCGATGGTGGCTCTGGCGTTGCCCTGATCAGCTCTCGTCATTTACACCGAAGGAATTGCACACCATGGTCGATGCCTACCAATGCCGTCAGCGCTTCCTGCAAGTGGTCGATGAACTGCGTGCCGCGCTCGGCTATGCATTGCGCGACCAGGATCCGGAACCAGGCGAAGAGCTGGCGATGGAAATGATGTACGGGAATTTCGACTTTGCGGTCGTCCATTCCCTGAAAAACCAACCGGGTAGGGTGTTGATCGAATGCCAATTTGGCGAGATACCTGACGGACGTTTCGATGCCATCGTCCGGCGCCTGCTGGAAATGAACTCTGCACTGGCGGAAATCGACGGGACTGTTTTCTGTCTCGATGCCGACGGGAAGTCCGTTATCTATACGTTGTCACAATCGCTGGAAGATATGAGCGGTAGCAGCTTGCTGTCGAAGATGACGGAGACTGTCTGGCATGGCCGTCGCTGGTTGGAGACCCGCTTCCTCAAGCAGGAAATGCAGCATGAAACGGAGCGGCTGGATCCCCTGCAGCTTGCCTGAACAATCAAGATCTAACTTCAAAGGACACCGCTATGCATCCACTTCAGCAAGGGCAAGGGAATTTACCTAACCAGCCACCTCTGGCGCCTCCGCCTGGTCAGAACCCCGCTCATGTGGCACCCCAGCAGCCGCCGGTCGTTCAAATGGCAAATGGGCAGCAGTTTCCGGCAGGGTTTATACATAATGTTCCGCCCGCGCAAAATCCCCAGGCGGGTGGTATCCAAGACGATTGGACTCAATCGGTGGCTCAGCTCAATGTCGAGCTCAAGCAGGTGAGAGATGCGATGGCTGACTTGCTCAGGGAGATCAGGGCCCTGATTCAGGACTACAACCTGCATACCCAGTTGACACAGGTGTCGACTGCCGTGGATGCCTCGTTGACCGCTGTGGGCGAGGCGTTTCGCAGCACCGACAAGCTTGGGCAAGCGATGAGCGTGGTTGACACCAACGGCTGGCCTCCGCAAGCCATCCAATCCTTTAATCAGAGCATGAGTACGTTCAAGCAAAAGCTGGCTCAGGTGACTTTGCCTCTCCCTGCAAATCCGCCCGTTCTCGTTCCAGGAGTTGGCAACCAGCTGCAGCAACCGGTACAGCAACCGGTACAGCAACCGGTACAGCAACCGGTACAGCAACAGCCTCAGCAACCGGTACAGCAACCGGTACAGCAACCGGTACAGCAACCGGTACAGCAACCGGTACAGCAACCGGTACAGCAACAGCCACAGCAACCGGTACAGCAACAGCCGCAGCAACCGGTACAGCAACAGCCTCAGCAACCGGTACAGCAACAGCCACAGCAACCGGTACAGCAACCGGTACAGCAACAGCCTCAGCAACCGGTACAGCAACCGGTTCAGCAACCGGTACAGCAACCGGTTCAGCAACCAGTACAGCAACCAGTACAGCAACAGCCGCAGCAACCGGTACAGCAACCGCTACAGCAACCGCAACCACTGTAGAAGAAAATGAATTCGGGAACGGCCCCTGATGATGGATATGGATCTGATTCGTACGTTTAATGCCGGTCATTCAGCGTATTGCGACAAAGAGCTCCGCAAGCCTGCCCCAAGCATTTTCAAGTGATGAGGTAGAAAAGGCCCTTTCCGGTATGCGCATCGCAAGCAGCAGGTCGCGCGGGCTCATTCCGGCTTGCACGGGCCAGGCATTCGGCTGACGAAAATCTGCGAGGCGTAACGCCGTGCGAAAGGCAGGTGCATTCAGGTAAGACAGAGGGCACGACCGGTAGACCACGATCTCCGGGCTGCCCTCGCCAGTAAGATGCAGCAAGCCCATGCCGGTCCCGTCTTCCAGCGCCATGCGAAGCCGACCGTTTCCATCCAAAGCCAGATCTGGCATGCCGATACGCTTGCCAAAGTCGCTGACAATCTGTGCCATCCAGTCCATGTGTATGCCTCAAGGGTTGGTCGTCGGGGGTGGCATTGCATCCAATGCCGCTTCCTCGCGGCTGATTGCCGCATCGATTGCTGATTGAAGTGCATCCAGCAGTGCACTGCGCGTGGCGTCATCGTCAAAGACCTTGAACGGCAACTCCCTGACCACTTGCATCAGGCCGGTCAGAAAGAAAATCGTTGGACCTCCGTCTGGAATATTGAAATCCTTTGCCATACGCTCGAAATGCGCAGGAGAGATCCAGCCGCCCGAAATGGTTTTCAGCAGGGCCAGCAGCAGCCCCTGTTCATCGAGGCGGCGTTCAGGCAGGGACACTGTAGAGTCTCTTCATCGAGGTGACGAGGTTGCTCATTTTTTCAAGCAAGGTTGCTGAAATATGAATGTGGGCCAGTTCGGTCAACAGTGCTTCCAGCTTGACCTTGTCGATCGACCGTTGGTCAGCCCCTAGCCCGAGTTCATTGGCTAGTGTTTTCTCCATGAGCGGAATGATCTGTCGCCTCAGCTCGCCCGGCGGATGGCGGGATACAAGCTTTTCCAGCGTCCGGGCGAAACTCGCACGCTCGTCATGCACGAGTTCCGCATAGCTTTCTGCCAGTTCAGCGGTGGCTTGCTCGCCGGCATTGCGGAGCGCATGGTCGATCGCACGGAAATGGCTGCCATGCTGGCGCTGTAGCTCCTGTAACTCGTCGTCGACGGCTTCGAGCAATTCCTCGCGAGTTCTCGCGTCCGGATCGGGCAGGTGTTGCGCATCCCTGAGCTTTCGCTTGAGCTGATCAGGCTGGAATCGCAGGGTCTTCATCAGCGTGCCCAGCTGCTCCTGCTCTTCGGGCATGCCGTCTACGTCCGACAACATCTCCTGCATGGTCTTGGCGTCTTCGCCAGCTTCACGTAGTCGGGAAGCCAGTTCGGACAGCGAGCCTATGCCTTCTTTCAGCGGCGTCATTCGAGCGACGAAGTCATCATCACTGCCCCGCAATGCATCGGCCAGCTTCTGCAGCGCAACGAAATGATTGGCCAGTTCCGTTGCGTTGGCTTCGCGTTTGGGCCTGGTTTCCTTGCCAAGGAAAGCCTGTAAATAAGATTGGGCGAGCCGGGAACTTGTCTTGTGATTGTCGAAGGCTCGCGCAAAGCGCGAGGTCGCGCCTGCATCCAGTCCGGTCCCACGGGCACCCAAATCCAGTTTTCGATCAGCCAACTGCTTGCGATCCAGCGAGCCATCGATGCCGGTGTCGCGCTTGAAGCGCTCGACCAAGATCTGGTCATCGACATCGACCTCTGTTCCCACCACCTGGACCGCTATGCCATTAATCCGGCCGGAAGCCGCGGCTTCAGCTGCCTGCCCAGCGGTCTGCAACGCGCCGGGTCCTTGCTGGATGCGTGTGGTCTGGACCATGGTTTCGTTGTGAATAGAGTGCTTGTGACTAATTTATTGGCCATCTGGAGTACAACTATTCGGCCGCTACCGGTGGGTTACCCGCTCAACTGTCTTGTTCCCAATACACATTTCATCCGGGAACTTGGGTTTCGCCGAGGTTACCGATAGCGGAAGACCAAATGTCACTCGATTGAAAGAGTACCTCCATGGACGATGAAGAGTTCCTGAAGAAATCGGAGCAAGCCATCCGTGAATCGCTCAAGGTCGTTGCGCAGGCAGAGAAAGCCTTGCAACGGACTGAAGAATTCTTTCGGGAAAAAGGTATCAGTCCCGAGCAGATGAAGGAGTACCTGAGGCGTCACGGCAATCCCGAGATTCAGCGGGAAATTGACATGATGGTCGAGCAAACGATGCGCCAGGTACGCGAGGAGGCAGATCAAGCGGTTCGGGACTCGCTGCAGAATGCCGTAGCGCCGACGTCGAAACGTCGCTTCCGCACCATGATCTGATATTCAGGAGACAAACCATGCCTGATGCCGTTTCCGGCTCGGTATCAACACCGATCCCATCATTTTTCATCGCCAGCCCCGACGATGCCGTCAATGTGATGGATGCGGTTCAGGTTTACCTGACCGACAATATCCGCAACGCGATTCAGCAGAATGTATCTGCAGTCGCGAAGCTGGTGGATATCCTTGATAAAGTCACCAACGGCGCCTATGTCCTGTCCAAAAGGCTGACGGGGCCGGCCGTACCAGTCACCGTCGCCAGCTTGGAAAGCACGCCGAAAACGACGACGGCGCTTCAATCCCTGTTTGTCGCCGATGGCCCAATGTTGGGCGCCAATTTGCAAGAGGCTAATCAGACCTACAACCTCCTGGCCAGCCTCGGAGTGTCTATTGATGCACCGGTGATTACACCTGTGCTCGCCGTTATCGACGACAAGGACGATCAGCCGCCGAGCAAGTTTTTTACTTGGGTCGGCGCAGCGCAACTGGCTGAAATCCAGAAGCTGGCCAGCACGCAAACCTCATCGTACCCGGGGAGTAGCACCTATGTGCTAACGACGAAGAATGGTAGTGGCAAGGTCACCCAGACGATCGACTACATCACTTTCGACAGCTACGCCAACCGACGTGCCACCCCGACAGTGGTATTCAATAACCTGACATTGCTGACCAGCCTGGCGGCAGCCATTCAGACGCAATTGGCAGTGGAGTTGGCGAATGCAGCCAAGCAGGCAGACAAGCTGGAAGATGTGGTGGATGACAACCGCAATGCGGTGAAAGACGAGGCGTCGTTAGTGGGCCAGCGCCATTCCGAACGCGAAGAGCAGTTGGCCGAGGCGCTGCGCCTTCTGCGGGTGCTGAAAGCTGAACGGGAAGAGCTGCGTGCCCGGGCACGCAGCAAGGCCGGTGAGACCGGCGAGGCCGGCTTGGACGACGAACAGGGGTTGCGACTCGGTCAGGTGGTGGCCGATGCCGTTCGCGCGATAAGTGAGGGCCGGCCATTCCAGCTTGGCGCGGTATTTCCTGGTACCGGTAATAGGCAGGAGAGCAATGAGTGAAGCGTGGATGTGCCGCTGTCGGGCATTGCAAGCCTTCGTAACAAGCCACGTTGCCGGACTCGAGATGGCTTGCAGCGGTGCTGGCAATCGCATCCACAATCGCCAACAAGCCTGATGAGGACAGCATGGCCGAATTTCAGATCATTACCGACTATAACCTGAACACTCCGTGGATCCTGACCGATGCCACACTGACCAACATGGCGGTCGGCAAGCTGGCATCACTGGGATCTGATCAGGGTCTCCAGCTCAGAGCGCAAACCGAGGTTCTGCAACAGCAGATTGCTGATATCGAGTCTTTGCGTAACCTGATGTTGAAATTTACGGATGCTAATTTCGTCCGATTCACTCTTGATCTGACGACCAATACCTACAAGGCAGGCGCAACCTGGGATATTTCTGATATTGCGAATTCGTTTCCGAATCGGTCGGTGGCGTCAGCGACAGATGCGACCATCGAGCGTCTGATCAATTTTTTCAACGGTATCAACCAGGTGTATACGGATGTCGGTTCGACCAGCCGGCTGGCGCCAACTCACTACCGCATCACATTCAAGGAAACTCCATTCGACACCGAGACGAAAACTGAGATCAGGACGACGCCGCCCATTTTCGACCCGCAGAGCGGGTTTCACTACTACATGGAAAACAATTTGCGCCGTTACATCGTACTGGTCAAGAATGAGCCGTTTGCTGTCCCTATCAGTTCGGCTGAATATCAGACCTGGCTAGTGGCAGCGGCGGCTGCACGAGCCAATGCGATCAATCAGCTATTCTCCGAATACAAATTGTCTCCGATCGCTGGGGATACGATTTCGTGGCAGGTCGTTACGGCCAGCGGTAATGGGACCACGTTCTTCGGGGGCACGCCTGTACCGACAACGAATCGCTTGAAGGAGACGGTGAAAAACAGAGTGGTGCTGGACCCGGACGGCAAATATTACTGGATCCAGCAACCAGCGGTGGGTAGTACGAATGCTGTCGCAGTCGAAGTAAAGCCACTCACGCCCGTGGACCAGGCGCTGATTTTTGCGCCCTCCACGGACACCTTGCGCGATGTCCGCAGCCGATTCAGTGAGGCGGCTTTGCAGATCACTCAGCGTAACTCGGCCCAGCAACTGCTGGTAAACAGTCTGCTCGTCAGCTACAACTACCACTTTGACGCTGCCGCGAACGTGCTCAAGGCATTCTCCGATCTCAGAAATCGCCTGGCCGGCAACGTGTGACGGGCCGCGACAAGCTTGGGCGGATTCGTGTGCGGATTTCGCCGGACGTCTTTCATAAAACAGATCCATGACGCTCCATCATTTCAACTACATCACCGACATGCTGCAGACTGCGTTGGCACAAGCGCAGGTCGCTCGCATACGCGGCAAGGTGGTCGAAGTGACCGGCACGATTATCCGCGCCGTCATCCCTTCGGTGAAGATAGGTGAGATCTGCCTGCTGCACAGCCCTGGTGATGAGTTCGATATGAAGGCCGAAGTGGTCGGCTTTTCTCAGGGATCTGCTTTGCTGATGCCGATGGGGGACATGCAGGGGATTTCTGGTGATACCGAAGTGATTCCGACCGGGCATGTGCACATGGTGCCGGTGGGTAATGCCCTGCTTGGACGCGTGCTGGATGGCATGGGTGACCCGATCGATGTCGCCACCCACGGCCCGCTGCATGTCAGCCGCTATTACCCGGTGCTCACCGGCGCGCCTGACCCGCTGCGCCGCCGCATCATCAAGCAGCCATTGTCACTCGGTATACGGGCGCTCGACGGCCTGCTGACTTGTGGTGAAGGTCAGCGAATGGGCGTGTTCGCTGCAGCAGGTGGCGGCAAATCGACGCTGATGGCCATGCTGGTCAAGGGGGCCGATGTCGATGTTACGGTGGTGGCACTGATCGGCGAACGGGGCCGTGAAGTCAGGGAATTCCTCGAACATGAACTCGGCGAGGAAGGGCGCCGCAAGGCTGTCATCGTATGCGCGACTTCGGACAAGTCTTCCATGGAGCGCTCGAAAGCGGCCTATGTCGCCACGGCGATCGCGGAATATTTTCGCGACCAGGGCAAGCGAGTGCTGTTCCTGATGGATTCGGTAACCCGCTTCGCGCGCGCGCAGCGCGAAATTGGCCTGGCCGCCGGTGAGCCGCCGACCCGGCGCGGCTTTCCACCCAGTGTGTTTGCGACTTTGCCTCGCTTGATGGAGCGAGTTGGCATGGGCCATAAGGGCTCGATCACGGCTTTGTACACCGTGCTGGTCGAAGGCGACGACATGACCGAGCCGATTGCTGACGAGACGCGCTCCATTCTTGATGGCCACATCATCTTGTCGCGCAAGCTGGCCTCAGCCAACCATTACCCTGCCATTGACGTACTGGCCTCGGTGTCGCGCGTGATGAACATGGTGGCTACGGAAGATCACAAGCAAGCCGCCGGCCGCTTGCGCGAATTGATGGCCAAGTACCAGGAAGTGGAATTGCTGGTGAAGATAGGCGAATACAAGCGCGGCGCCGATGCGGTGGCCGACCAGGCGATCGATCGCATCGACCGGATCCGCGGTTTCCTGCGCCAGCGTACCGACGAGCATGTGCGCTTCGAAGACACGCTGGCCCAAATGAACGCGGCCATTTCCTGACAGTCCTGCCCGGCATCGGCTCACGATGCCATCCCAACGGCCAACCCTGTCCTCCCTCCTGAAACAGCGTGGCCGGCCCGTCTCGAGGCTGCTTTTGTTTCGTTTCAGAAACAAGGAACCGGCCTGAAAACCCCGTTACAAAACGACAAGATGTAGCGTTTTGACAACTAAATAGTGCGTCAAAACTTTGATTTACCCAGCGACTAAGTGTTCGATGAGAGCGCGCGATGGATGTATTAGCCGACTTGCTACGGATAAAGATTTTTCGAGAGGAAAAGGCCGAGCGTGCCTTGGCCAAGGCGAGGGCCTTGCTGCGCGCGGCAGAAGCAGCGGTCGAGCAGGCAAAGAAGGTGTTGCGCGACTACCGGGAGGAAAGCCGGCAGCGTGAAAAGGCGCTGTTTGCTGACTTGTGCAAACGCATTGTGCTGCTCAAGGACATACAGGAAGTGCAGATCGACATACAGCTGATGAAAGAGCGCATCGAGGTATTGGCGAGCGAACTGGAGAAAGCCAAGGAGCGGCAGGAGGAGGCCGCCGCGCATGAGCGCGAAGCGAGAGAGGAGCACAAGTTCGCAGTGCGCATGCGTGAAAAATTCAGCGAGATGCTTCGCACGGTCAATGAAGAACGCGACTTCGAACTGTCCCGTCGAGAAGAGCTGGAAGTCGAGGAAGCGGCCGACATTCGCCACGCGCTTTTGCGCGCCGGCCGCAAATTGCGTGCCGAACCGAAGGAGGCCGCATGAGTGGCCGCCGCACTGCGGTGGATCTCGGACCGCTTTCGCTGGTTCTGCTCGATGGCGTCGGTCCATCTTTTCCTGTCAACGCATCGGCCTGTGGCGATGACGTGCTCAGGCTGCAATCGTTAATGAGAGCCGGGCGGGATACGCAGGTTATGGATGCCCCCGGCCTCGGGGAGGGACGTGGCGAGGGTGACGCGACAAGCGGAGGAACGGGCGCAGCAAGACCGGGTGCGTCTGGCGTGTCGGGCATGCCCACGCTGGATGAAGCTAATGCTGAACTGCTGGCGTTTGAACTGTCGGCTGCGCTGCAAGCAAGGCAAGCGATGTCTAAGGGCGTATCGGAGCAAGTCAGGCTGGCGCTGCGGCCTGCCGTATTGCGTGATGCCGAGCTCGGCGTCACGGATCGCGAAGGCACGCTGGAATTTTCGCTGTGGGTTGGCAACCACGACGATTGTCAATGGTTGGCTACGCAGCTGCCGCGCCTTGCGCACGCATTGGGCGACCGTTTGCGGCGCCAATTGCGTTTGCGCGTGTTCGAGGGTGTCGGTCAGCAGCAGCTGCTAGCGGAAACAACCTGGCCACCGGAGGTCGACGCATGAACGCACCACTGCGCTTGCGTCAGGTAGGGCGAACCACCGCGTCCAACTGGCGGCTTCTCGCGCGGCGCCGGGTTGCGCTGCCGTTCTACTGGCTCGATGGCGACTGGGAGGTGCAATTCCGTCCGTTGGACAGTGCACGGCATGGCCTTGTCCAGCTCGATATCGACTGGGGTGGCGTGCCAGTGGTGGCCAGGGTCGATCAGGACTGGATCACGCAGGTCGGACGACAGGTATTGCAGGTCGATGACTTGCACCAGTTGCCGCCAGCCCTGCAGCCGATGGTGATCGAGGCCGCATTCGAAGGCTTGGCTGAATTGGTCGAATCAGCCACACGTAAGCGCTTCAGCCTACTGTCAGTCGGAAAGGTGGCGGCCGAGCGCACTGCTTGTCGCCATGGCGTGGGATTCACGCTGGATGGCAGTGAAGTTGCGGCCAGCGGTGAGCTCTGGTTCGATGATACGGGTCTGGGATATTTGGCGAGCGCGGTACGCCAGTTGCCGCCATCCGTTGCGGGCCAGGACTGGGGCAGGCTGCCGGTGCCTGTCCGTTTCTGTGCCGGGTGGACGGTGATGCCGCTGGCCAGCCTGCGCGAACTGAAGCGGCGCGACGTCGTGCTGCTTGATGAAAGCTGGATAGGCAGCGAGCTCGACCGCATCGTGGTCACGATGGGCAGGCTGGGTGCGGCAGCCTCGATCAGCGGGCAGCTGGTGACGATCTTGGAGGAGCCGGGAGAGATCATGGAAGAACTCGACGAGCAAGGCGTGGATGAGGGCACGGCCTTTGGCGACCTGCCGGTGCGCCTGCACTTCGACCTGGGCGAGCGCCAAATGACGCTGTCCGAGCTGATGGCGGTGGGCCCCGGGCATGTGTTCGATCTTGGGCGGGAACTGCGGCGGGCCGTGATTATCCGCGCCAATGGCAAGGTGATCGGGGAGGGCGAGCTGGTCGATGTCGATGGCCAGATCGGGGTGGCGGTGCTGAGCCTGGCTCCGCCGGAAAACGACTGATTGAGCACGCCGGCGCAACAAGGCGTCCAAATACTCAAGGGGGAACAATCCATGCGCAGCATCGATCCGGTAGCACTGGCCTTTGCGCTGGGGCTGTTTGCGCTGCTGCCGCTGATCCTGGTGACGACCACGTCTTTCCTCAAGATTGCTGTCGTTCTCTCTCTGGTGCGCAATGCGCTGGGTGTGCAACAGGCGCCGCCCAACATGGCGATTTACGCGCTGGCCATCCTGCTGGCCGCCTATGTGATGGCGCCGATCGGCTACCGGATCGCTGAGGTGGTCGCCGAAGAAAAAGACCCGACCATGTCGGTCAAGACGCTGTTGACGGTCTCGCGCAAGAGCGCCGAACCCTTGCGACAGTTCCTGGTCGCGAACAGCAAGCCCGAGCAAAGGCAGTTCTTCCTCGGCACGGCGCGCAAGCTCTGGCCGCCTGACATCGTCGAAGACGCGAGTGAATCCGACATCCTGATCGTCACCCCGGCCTTCGTGGTGTCCGAACTGACGGCAGCGTTCGAAATCGGTTTCCTGTTATTCCTGCCGTTCGTCGTGATCGACCTGGTGATCTCCAACATCCTGATGGCGATGGGCATGATGATGGTGTCGCCGATCACGATCTCGCTGCCATTGAAGCTGTTCCTGTTCGTGATGGTGGATGGTTGGTCGAAGCTGATCCACGGGCTGGTTCAGACCTATATCCGGTGAAGCCATGGAGCTAGCGGACCTTGTCACCTATGTCGTCCAGGCGCTGCTGCTGGTGCTGATCCTGTCATTGCCGCCGATCGTCGTGGCCTCGGTGGTCGGCATTCTGTTCAGCTTGATACAGGCGCTGACCCAGATTCAGGAACAGACGCTGTCCTTCGGCGTGAAGCTGGTCGCCGTCGGCCTGACGCTCTACCTTACGGCGCGCTGGATGGGCGGCGAGATCTTCAATTACACCGTGCTGATTTTCGAGAAATTCCCGGACATGGTGCGCTGACATGGAAATGATGCTGATCACCTATCCGTCGCAATGGATGGCCGCCGTGTTTTACGCGATGCCGCGCATGCTGGCGATGTTCTCGGTACTGCCCATGTTCAATCGTCAGGCCTTGCCCGGCGTGCTGCGCGTCGGTACAGCCTTCGCTTTTTCGGTGTTCATTGTGCCTTCGCTGGTCGAACCGTCGCTGAGTGTGTCGATGCATGGCACGCGGCTGCTGGCCGTGGTGCTGAAGGAAGCGGCGATCGGTTTCTTCCTCGGCTTCCTGATCGCGCTGCCGCTGTGGGCGATGGATATCATGGGTGCCTACATCGACAACCAGCGTGGCGCAAGTATCGCTGCCACCATCAACCCGTTGACGGGGCACGACACCTCGCCGCTGGGTGAACTGTTCAGCCAGGCGGGGGTGGTCTACCTGTTGATGACGGGCGGGATGCTGCTGGTGCTGGAACTGGTCTACACCAGTTACCTGGCCTGGCCGGTGTACCAGATGCTGCCGAAATTCTCGGACCAGATGCCGATCGTTCTGCTGGGGCTGATGGATAGGCTGATGTGGCTGGCAGTTTTGCTGAGTGCGCCGGTGATCTTTTCGATGTTCTTAGCCGAGGTCGGGCTGGGCATCGTCAGTCGCTTCGTACCTCAGTTACAGGTGTTCTTCCTGGCGATGCCGGTCAAGAGCGCAATCGCTATTTTCGTCTTCAGCGTGTATGTCGGAACACTGTTCGGCTACCTGAAAGAGGAGTACGTCGACTTCGTGACGCGCTCGATCGACATCATGCGATCGCTGCTGGTTCGGGAGGCGACATGAGCGGCGAAAAGACCGAACAGCCTACCGAGCACAAGATCCGTCAGGCGCGGGAGGAAGGGCAGGTCGCCAAGAGCAAGGACTTCACGCAAGCCTTGCTGGTTGGCGCGCTGTTTGGCTACATGCTCGGCAACGCCGGGACTTTTATCCGTGACCTGATCGACATCATGCAATTCCCGGCCCAACTGTATGGCCTCGAATTTCGTGATGCCGTGCGCATCGAAATCGACCAGATGCTGCTGATGATCGTCAAGGTGCTGGGACCGTTCATTATTCTCGTCATCCTCGTCGGCATATTTGGCGAGGTGATACAGACCGGCGTACTGCTGGCGTTCAAGGCTTTGATACCCAAGGGCGAGCGACTGGACCCTGCCAGTAACATGAAGCAGATGTTCTCGATGAAGAATTTCGTCGAGTTCATCAAGTCGATCCTGAAGGTCACCTTCCTGAGCATCCTGATTGCCCTCGTAATCCGGGATTCGCTACCAGCATTGGTTCTGATCCCGTCCAAGGGCCTGGTCAGCGCCGGTGTCGCTGTAGCCGACATGCTGCGTACGCTGGTCATCTATTCCTTCATCGCTTTCGGCGCGATTGCGCTGGCCGATCTCGTATTCCAGCGCTACCAGCACCGAAAACAGCTGATGATGTCGATGGATGAAATCAAGCAGGAATACAAGCAGCTCGAGGGCGACCCGCACATGAAGAGCCATCGCAAGGGGATGCAGAAGGAAATCGCGATGGGCGAGATGGTGCTCAAGACCCGCAAGTCATCCGTGGTTGTCACCAACCCGACTCACCTCGCTGTAGCGCTGTACTACGAAGAGCAGGTGACGCCTTTGCCGGTCGTACTGGCGAAGGGCAAGGATCAGGTCGCTTGGCAGATGGTGCGCATCGCACGCGAATGCGGGATTCCGGTCATGCAGAACATTCATCTGGCGCGCGAACTGACTGCATCGGCCAAGATTGACCAGTACATACCATCGGCCTTGATCGAGCCCATCGCCGAACTGCTGATCGCGCTGCGCAAAGTTGCCGGTGAATCGCCCGGGGGGGGCAAGTGATGTTAGACCGTCTGCATACCGGCCTGTCCGGGTTTCTCGAGCGCCAGCAGCTCGTGCCGCAGAAAGAGCGTATCGATGGCGCAGTCGTGATCACACTCGACAATCGCTACCGCGTCTACTGTCGGCCTGCGCCGCATGGCGACCTGGTACTCGAAAGCCGTCTGCTCGAACTGCCGGCACGACCCGGCGAGGCCGACGAGCTCATACAGCGCTGCCTGTTCGCTTCCTGGGTCAGGATGGCCGAGCATGCGGAGGTGCCTGTACTGTCGGAGGATGAATCGCAAATTGTGGTCCAACGCCGTGTGCCTGCCGATGCATCGATCGACGAATTCGAAGCGGCGCTGGAAGCTTTCACGAATTCGCTGGCTGACTGGCGCCGGATTTTCCGGGTGCTGTGACGGGTGCAGGGCGCGCTTTGGGAACGGCGTATCAGGTGATGTCTTGCAAGAGGAGGAGAACAATGCGAACGACAAGCATCCTCAAGCATCTGCGGCCATGGCTGGTCGCCTGGCTGTGCTGGGCCGGGTCCGCTCAGCTTGCCACGGCGGCCCCGGTCCCGTGGCCGGATGCCAGCTTTACCTACATCGCCGACAAGCAGGATTTGCCCGAAGTGCTGGCATCGTTCTGCCGCAATTTCGGTTTGGAGCTGCAGGCTTCGGCTGCCGTCATGGCGCGCACGGACCGGGTCAATGGCAAGTACACCAGCACCAGTCCGACCGAATTTCTCAACCAGCTGTCTTCGGCCTATGGCCTGCAATGGTTCTACTATGGTGGCACGCTGTATGTCAGCCGTAATTTCGAAACCGCTACGCGTGCCATTGCGCCAGCTGGCATCAGCCTGCCGGAATTTCGTAAGGCCCTGACTGACCTTGGCATCGTCGAACCGAAATTCGGCTGGGGCGAGCTACCGGAGCGTGGCGTGGCCATGGTGTCGGGACCACCGTCCTATGTAGACCTGGTCGTGTGGGCCGTCGCCACGCTTCCTTTGCCACAGCCACAGCAGCAGATGCGCGTATTCCGCCTCAAGCACGCCGCCGTCAATGATCGAGTGATTTCCTATCGCGATCAGCAGATCACCACCGCCGGCGTGGCCACCATCCTGCGCAACCTCGTCACCGGACTGGGCGGAACGGGGGGCACCAACCTTGCCAACGTGCCGCAGGTATCAAACCTGGTGACGCCGCTGCGCAATGCGCAGGTGCTGTCCGAAAGCGTCGATGACAGGGGCGCGACCTCGGGCCCGTCGTCGCCGCCCACCCCGGGCAGCAAGGAAACGCCGGAACAGTCGCGCACACGCAATCCGAACATCCTGGCTCGGCCCGTGATCCAGGCCGATTCCCGGCTTAATGCCATCGTCGTCAAGGATCTTCCGCAGCATATGCCGGCCTATGAAGAGCTGATCAAGTTGCTTGATGTGCCGACCAAGCTGATCGAGATCGAGGCGGTGATTGTTGATGTCAATACCAGCAGTATCGCGGAGCTCGGCATCGACTGGGGGGCCCGGGCAGGCAATGTGGCTGGAGGTTTTGGGACGCCGGCACTGGCGCCGGATCGTGTGACGGGAACTATCGTGATTGGTGAAAACGTCAGCCCGAATACAGTGATCCCGAACGCTGGCAATTTCCTGATGTCGCGTGTACGCATCCTCGAAAGCAAGGGTAATGCGCGTATCGTGTCGCGGCCTTCGGTGCTGACGGTCGACAATCTGGGCGCGCTGATTGATTTGTCGGACACCTTCTACATCCAGTCCATCGGCGAACGCGTGGCCAATGTGGTGCCGGTAACAGTGGGCACCACGTTGAAGGTGACGCCGCATATCATCGATACCGACAAGGGGGAGTCGGTGCACCTGATCGTCGACATTGAAGATGGGGCGATCCAGGAAAGCGAGAATCAGCAGGTACTGCCCCGCATTCGCAAGAGCACGATAGGGACGCAGGCCGTGATGGGGGAAAAAGAAAGCCTGCTGATCGGCGGCTTCAATGCGGAGTCCGACATCAAGCAAGTTGACCAGGTGCCCTGGCTGGGCAACATCCCGGTGATCGGCATCTTTTTCAAGAAAAAATCATCGCGGCTTGAAAAACGAGAGCGCCTTTTCCTGATCACGCCGAAAATCATCTCTGCGAGCGTGCTGCCGGCCAAGGCTGCGCCGTGAGTGTGTTTGCCATGTCTGCCCAACACGTGCCCCTATCTGCCGAACCATCGGCCGCCTCCGTCACCGACCCCGCGGCGGATGCCACGCCGTCCCTGGTTGCCGATCGAGAGCCGTGGGCACCTGTAACGTTCGGCACGGCCGTGGCCGCCGAAATCGCACGGCTCGTGGTGGCTTACTGGCAAGATGGCCTGAGGCATGCCGACATCAATCCTGCGCGCCCTATCGATGTCATCGACCTTGCGCCGGGCAATGGATGCAACGGGCATCAGCTGATCAGGGCGCTGCAGGCGTCGATCCGCCATATCAGCGGCATTCATTTTCGTTACTTGCCAGTCGTTCCGGGCGACGCATGGATGAGCCGAGCTTCCGCGGCGCCGGAGATGCAGGCGTATCGGCAACAGGGCTTGTTGTTGCCCTTAACGGGCTCGCCCGAAATGCCTGCCGAACTGATGACTGACGGTCGCCCCTACGAGTGCGATAACCCGGTCGTGATCCTGGCACATGATGGGTGGGGACGCTTGCCGCAAAGGCTGCTTGCTGTCCACTACGGCAAACTGCTGGAAGCCGATCTGGAGCTGATCCGTGACCAGCAGGCGGGCACCAGCGAGCGTCCGGACTGGCGGCCTGCGGACTCCGGCCTGCAGTCTGGCGCTTTTGCGCCCGTGTTCGCGCGCTACCTGGAGGAGTTCAACAGCACGCCGATATGCTATCCGGAGGGCGCGATAGATGCATTGCGCCACTGGCGACGGATCGCACGCCACGGTTACCTGATGCTGGCGAGCGGCACCGGCATGGCCAGCGAATTGCGGATGCGGCTGCATACCTTTCCTGACCTGGTGGCGGCCTATCGCGACGAGTGGCGGCTGCCTGTTCACTATGGCTTGCTCGCGCACTGGGCGCACTTGCATGGCGCGGCAACTATCGAGCAAGACCTTCCCGATGGGCAGGCAATGCAGATCGTCATGGAAGCCGCAGATGACTCGCATGAGCGTCTCGCAGCGCTGGCCGACAGTTTCGATCCGGCGATCTACAGCCGGCAGTCGCTGATGGCCGAGGCGATGCGCTCGGTAGGCGGGGGGCACAAACTGGAGCACTTGCGGCAGTTGCTGCGCCTTTCCGGCCATGACCCGGTACTGCTGGCTGACATGGGCCGCGAGCTTGCATTGGGCTTTTCGAAGACGATGGACTTTGACCGCCTTGCCTGGCGCAAGGCGCTCGATGAAGTCTGGGCCAATTTCCTGCCCGAGCTGGCCGCGATCTCGCTGCATGAACGCCTGGCCAATGCCGCCATGCATTGCGGCCATTGGCCGCTGGCGCGCGAAGCGCTACTGCGCGGCATGCGCCACCATGGCACCAGCGCTACCGACCTTGCCAACCTCGCCTGGTGCGAAATGAGGACCGGGCAGCTGGCAGCAGGCTCGAGCCTGGTCCGGGAGGCACTCGCCAGCGACCCCGGCAACGCGCTCGCCCGGCAGGTGATGACGCGCATACAGGAGCGCTTGTCCCTGCGCGACAACGCGTGGCTGGTCGAGCTGCATGACGCCCATTTGTCGCTGACACTGGAGCCGCTTGACCTGAGCCATGCCGATGCCTTTTTCATTCAATATCGCGACCCGCAGATCGCCATCATGACGGGACTGCCGCAACTGAAGTCAGTCGAGGAAACGCGGCAGTGGATCAAGGCGGCGCCGGAAGAGCGCGGGCGCGTCAGCTTCGCCGTCATGCACCACGACCATGGCTTCGTCGCGTACGTGAACCTCTCGGTATCCGGACATGCCTCGTTCTTCTGTTTCTGGACTGGCGTCGATTTTCAGGGGCAGGGCTTTGCGACGGCCGCGGCCAGATTGGTGTTCCGGCACGCCGCCGCCATGGGGGTACCGTTGATGCTGACGTCGGCCTACAAAGATAACCGTCGCTCGATACGAGCGCTGGAACGTCTGGGTTTCAAGCGCATCCCTTCACAAGCCTTGCCGCCGGATCAGGACCGGGTGTTCTTCGTATTGGCCGATCCTGTGGTCGGAGATTTCGATGCGCACCAGGAGCTGGTCGACTATTACCGACGCGAGGGATTGCCGCTCAAATTTGCCGGCGACGATAACGACACCGATATCAAACAGGTTCAGGAATCCGGCCCGGACGCCATCAACACCGACACGCCGTGAGGAGAGCTGCGATGAAGACGATTAACACCATGACCCTCACCAGTATGCCCGTCAGCAGCAATTACACGGGCATTGATCGCACCGCTGACGAGGATGCACGCGTGCGTCGTGAGGTAGAGCGCGACAAGCTGCGTCGCTTGCAGGGGGATGCAAGACGCCATGCCGATGCCGAAGTGAGGCTGGCTGACGCGATGGCACGCGCGTCCGCACGGACGGCACAACTGGCTCGCCCATCACGAGTCGCGCCGGAGAGTGCAGCACTGCTGTCCACAGGAAAAGCTGATGACATCCAGCCTACGGGAGCGGCCGTCCCGCAATTGGAAAAGTCCATGGCCATGGACGAGGATGAGATACAGACTGAACAGCTGGCCGCAGACGCGCGCGAAGCGCTTGCCGTCCTGCCTGACCCGGCAGGCTCATTGTTGCAAAGACTCAGCCAGGGGCAGTCGCGTGGCTTGCTGCAGGATTGCACCCCGATGCTGGAATCTCTCATCGCGCAATGGGCCAGTCGCACGCGACAGGTGCCGGCCGTGGGAGGTCGCGATCGTGAATCACTGGAGAGTGCGCTGGAGTTTTTGCAAGGCTACGCCGACGCCAGTGCCACGCGGCTGGCTGGTGCCGAGCGGCTGGCACAACTGGTGATGCAACTGCAGCAGCAGTTGCAGGCCCCAGAAGTCGAGGTGGTGGCATCGACGGCCGTGATTACCGCGGCCAGCCATCAGATGGCCGCGCAAAGCCCTGGCAAAGGACACGCAGGGCGCACCGCGAGGGAAAGGGAGTACGTCAATGGCGTGCGCAAAGTGCGGCACGACAGCGACGATCAGGCTTCAGACGATCAGGTGAAGGCAGAAGCGGCAGGGGCGGCTGCGATCGCAGGGCAATCGGGTCAGGGGAAAGTGGCGATGGCTTCCGAGTCCAGTCTGGACAAGGACCAGCGCAAGCGTCGCGACGAAACATTACCTTTGCTGACGCTACGCTCGATCTGAGGCTGCCAGGCCGCTGCCAGCCTCGCGTCGACCTGCATCCTTCAGAACTGCAGGCGTATGCCGGCCTGCTCGAAGTTCGCTCGCAGTACCGCCCGGGCGCGTGAGACACGGCTGCGTACCGTGCCCAGAGGGATGTCCAGAATGTCGGCGGCATCCTGATAGGAGATTTCATCGACCGCCACCAGTCCCAGCACTTCGCTCATTTCTTCGGGCAGATCGGAAAAGGCTTTTTCCGCTAGGCAAAGAAGTTCCTTTTGCACCAGGCAATCGCTGGGGTCCGGCTCGCAGGAGGCAATGGTAGTCAGGACTTCATCGGTCTCGAACTTGTGCACGCGATGCGGAGCGCGACTGAGGTAATTGCGCACCATGTTCATTGCAATCCCGAACAGCCAGGTCGATAATTTCGAATCGCCGCGGAAGCTGGCAATCGTCCTTGCGGCTTCGGCGAAGGCTTGCTGGGTGATGTCGGCAGCATCGTCGGGATGATCGATATACTTGATCACGAAGCGATACAGGCGACGCTGGTGCTGCTCGATCAGGGATTTGAACAGCTTTTCCTGGTCCAGCTGGAAAGGCGGAAGGTCATCCGGATTGTCGAGCACGGACAGCGTGCGGATGGGAACGAAGGCCGGAGAATTGCTGGCCTGAACTTCGGTTTCCGCGCCATCTGCGCTGTCTTCGGTTTCATCGGTTTCATCGGTTTCTTCGCTGTCATGGTGGTCGACAGCAACTGACTCGTCATCCAGCAGGAGGACGGCGCTACCGTCTTCGCAAGCATCATCGGCAGCAATGTCGTCGAACGACTGGCGTTCGGATTCGATGACGAGGGTAGGGGCTTCGATCATGGAGGACTCCTTCTCAGCGGCGGCACGGCGGTTGGGACCAATTGGTCATCCGACGATGCTCCGGTACCGCTGATTGGAGCCTGAGAGTTCGCTGATCCAGTTGCTTCGATTACTTACCTGAAGGAATTTTTTTCCTTGGCTAGCGTCGAATATTGAGCGAACTACCTAATTCGTGGGATTGACAAGCAGAGGGTAGGACTCGCTGAAAGACGTGCCCACAAGCATGCGAAAAGAACCACTTTTCATGCATAAAAGTCATCATGTTATTTAGGTAACATCGGATTTCCCAAGCACGTTTTTCTTTGGGAAACTTGGGCGGCCTTATAATGGGCGCCGCCGATCTTCAACTATTTCCCGTATGCACTATTTGTCGACGCGCGGGCATGCGTCCAAGCCCTCGTTTTCCGAAATCCTGCTGGGCGGCCTCGCCCCTGATGGCGGTCTTTATCTTCCCGAGTCCTACCCCAAGGTCAGCTTCGAAGAGCTGGAGCGCTGGCGCGGCCTGAGCTACGCGGCATTGGCGACTGAAGTGCTGAAGAAGTTCGCGACCGACATTCCGGAAGCCGATATAGCCGCGCTGACCGCAAAGACCTACACGGCCGAGGTCTATCGCAATACGCGTCCCGGTGACGATGCATCGGCCATCACGCCGCTGCGGACGCTGGAAGAAAGCGGCAGCCGAAAGCTGGTGCTGCAGGCATTGTCGAATGGCCCGACACTGGCCTTCAAGGACATGGCCATGCAGTTACTGGGTAACCTGTTCGAATACACGCTGCAAAAGCAGGGCGCCGAACTCAACATCCTGGGGGCGACCTCCGGCGATACCGGCAGTGCGGCCGAGTACGCCATGCGCGGCAAGAAAGGCATCCGCGTCTTCATGCTGTCGCCGCACCTGAAAATGAGTGCATTCCAGACGGCGCAGATGTTCAGCCTGCAGGATCCAAACATTTTCAACATCGCCGTCAAGGGTGTGTTTGACGATTGCCAGGACATGGTCAAGGGCGTCTCGAACGACCTCGATTTCAAGGCAAAGCAAAAGATTGGCACCGTCAATTCGATCAACTGGGCGCGCGTGGTTGCGCAAGTGGTCTACTACTTCCGCGGGTACCTGGCCGCGACGACGCGCAGCGATCAGAAGGCGTCGTTCACCGTCCCGTCCGGTAATTTCGGCAATATCTGCGCCGGCCATATCGCCCGCATGATGGGCCTGCCGATTAGCAAGCTGGTGGTGGCGACCAATGAAAACGATGTGCTGCACGAGTTCTTCCAGACCGGCGTCTATCGGGTCCGCAAGTCGGCCGAAACCTTGCATACCAGCAGCCCAAGCATGGACATCAGCAAGGCATCCAACTTCGAGCGTTTCGTGTACGACCTGCTGGGAGGTGATGCGGCGCGCGTGAAGGCCTTGTTCACCAAGGTCGATACGCATGGCGGCTTCGACTTGTCCGGCAAGCCGGGTAGCGATGGCAACGAGTTCGCAAAAGTGCGCGACTACGGCTTCGCATCAGGCAAATCGGTGCATGAAGATCGCCTGGTGACTATCCGCGACGTCTCAGCGCGTCATGGATTGACGGTCGATACCCACACGGCAGACGGCATCAAGGTCGCGCGTGAGCACTGGGAAGAAGGCATTCCGATGATCGTACTCGAGACGGCGCTGCCGGCCAAGTTCAATGAGACCATACGCGAAGCACTGGGGCGTGACGCCGAGCGTCCGGCCGGATTCGAAAATATCGAATCGCTGCCGCAGCGCTTCGACGTGATGGACGCAGATGTAGATGCGATCAAGCGTTATGTCGCGTCGCACACTGGCCTCTGATAGCGGCTCTGCGAGACAACGCAAGACAACGCAAGACAAGGCAATACAACGCGAGACACGCAGCGAATAGAACAATAACAGCAGAGACAAGAGCAACAATGACGAACAGAAAACCGATGCTCACCGCGCAGGAGGCGCTGGACAAGCTGCTTGCAGCGGCGCGTCCTGTAAGCGGGACCGAGACCATCAGCACGCTGGATGCCACCGGCCGCGTGCTGGCCGAAGACCAGCTGTCGCAGCTGAACGTGCCGACGATGGACAACACGCAGATGGACGGTTATGCGGTTCGTGCGGCCGATTGCACAAGCGGTAACGCTGCGCTGCGGGTGTCACAACGCATCCCGGCAGGTCATGTCGGTCAGCCGCTGCAGGCAGGTACTGCAGCACGCATCTTTACCGGTGCGCTGATCCCGGAAGGGGCCGATGCAGTGGTGATGCAAGAGCTGTGCACCTTCGATGAGGCCAGCGGCAAGGTCACTGTCAACCATGCACCGAAGTCCGGCGAATGGATCCGTCGCGCCGGCGAAGACATCCGCGATGGCAGCACCATCCTCGCGGCCGGTACCCGTCTGCGGGCGCAGGAGCTGGGGCTCGCGGCCTCGGTCGGCCTGGCGACGCTGCCGGTGTTGCGGCGCCTGAAGGTGGCAGTGTTCTTCACTGGTGACGAACTGACGATGCCGGGTGAGCCGCTGCGTCCGGGCGCCATCTACAACTCGAACCGCTTCACGCTGCGCGGCTTGCTGCAGCAACTGGGCTGCGAAGTCACCGACCTCGGCAATGTGCCGGACACGCTGGAGTCGACGCGCGACGCGCTGCGCCGTGCTGCAGCCGGGCATGACCTGATCGTCACCTCGGGCGGCGTATCGGTCGGTGAAGAAGACCATGTGAAACCCGCGGTCGAGGCCGAAGGCCGGCTCGACTTGTGGCAGATCGCGATCAAGCCGGGCAAGCCGCTGGCGTTCGGCGAGGTGAACCGTCCGGAAGAGGCCAGCAGCGCCTTCTTCGTCGGCCTGCCGGGCAACCCGGTGTCGAGCTTCGTGACTTTCCTGATGTTTGTGCGGCCCTTCATCCTGGCGCTGCAAGGCGCTCAGGCGACCGCTCCGAAGCGTTACCCGATGCGCGCCGACTTCAACTGGACCAAGGCGGATCGACGCAATGAATTCCTGCGCGTGAAGTTCAACGACAAGCAAGGCCTCGACCTTTTCCCTAACCAGGGCTCGGGCGTGCTGACCTCCACCGTCTGGGGCGATGGCCTGGTCGACAATCCGCCGGGGCAGGTGATCCAAGCCGGTGATACCGTACACTTCATTCCGTTTGGCGAGTTGCTGTACTGATGCGGATCGGTCGCCTGCGCGCCTGGTCGCGCGGGCCGGCCCCAGCTTGCAGACAGCCTTCCTGATTTTCGAGATTACGACATGCAGATCCAGCTGAAATTCTTTGCCAGCCTGCGCGAGGCCGTCGGCACCGCCAGCGAATCGCTGACCGTGCCGGCCGGTGTGGCCACTGCCGGTGACGTGCGCGCCTTGTTGCGCGCCCGCGGCGGCGCTTGGGAAGAAGCCCTTGCCGACAGCAAGGCGCTGCGCATCGCGCTCAACCAGCAGATGACCGATGCGTCGGCCAGGATTGCCGACGGCTGCGAGCTGGCCTTCTTCCCGCCGGTCACCGGCGGCTGAGCGGCCGCTGCCACTCGTCGATCCTGCTTATTGCCTTACCTGTCGCCCTGTAACGAGAACCATCATGACCGTACGCGTCCAGACCGAAGACTTCGACCTCAGCACCGAGATAGCCACGCTGCGCAAGCAAGCGCCCAAGGTCGGCGCCGTCGTCACCTTCCTCGGTACCGTGCGCGACCTCAATGAAGGCGAGCACGTCGCCGAGATGGAGCTCGAGCACTACCCCGGCATGACCGAGAAATCGCTGGAAGCCATCGTCGCGCAGGCAAAGGCTCGCTGGAACATCTTCGATGCGCTTGTCATCCATCGCGTCGGACCGCTGAAGCCGCTCGACCAGATCGTACTGGTCGCGGTCACCTCAGCCCATCGCGGCGAAGCTTTCGACGCCTGCGAATTCATCATCGACTACCTGAAGACCGAGGCACCGTTCTGGAAGAAGGAGCAGACTCCGTCCGGGGCGCGCTGGGTTGATGCCCGCGTGACCGACGACGAGGCGATGCAGAAATGGGCGCAGCCGTGACGGGCATGACGCCGCTGGGCTTCGCCGCGGTGGGCATTGGTGCCGCCGTCGGTGCCTGGTTGCGCTGGGCCTTGTCGCTGGCTTTCAATGCCCGCATCGAGACGCTGCCACTGGGGACGCTGGCGGCCAACCTGGTGGGCGGCTACCTGATCGGCATCGCAGTGGCACTGTTCCAGGACATGCCGCAGCTGGCCCCCGAATTGCGGTTGCTGTTGGTCACCGGCTTCCTCGGTGGCTTGACGACCTTTTCGACGTTCTCCGCCGAGGCCGTCGCGCTGCTGCAGCGGGGCGCCTATGGCTGGGCACTGCTGCATTCCGGCACCCACCTGCTGGGCTCGGTCGTGCTGTGCATCGCCGGTTTTGCGACCTGGCGTTGGCTGACGGCCTGAGCACGCCGAAGCCCCGGAATTCCTGACCAATTTCCTTGCCTGAGCCTTGAATTCAGGCTTTCGGGCCCAATAATGGCTGCAAAGACAATCTTGCGGCCGGCTTCCTGAGGGATCTTACGGCCGATTTTCTGGAGCCATTCAATGCGTCTCGATAAATTCACGACCAAGCTGCAGGAAGCACTGGCAGATGCGCAGAGTCTCGCCGTCGGAAATGACAATCAGTACATCGAGCCGGTCCACTTGCTGGCCGCGCTGCTGAACCAGGATGACGGCGGCAGCCGTTCGCTGCTGCAGCGTGCCGGAGTCAATATCGGTGGACTGGCCACGGCGGTCAAGCATGCGGTCGAGCGCCTGCCCAAGGTCAGTGGTACCAATGGTGAGGTGCAGGTCGGCCGCGAAACGGCGGCGATGCTGAACCTGGCCGACAAGGAAGCGCAGAAGCATGGCGACCAGTTCATCGCCAGCGAGATGGTGTTGCTGGCTCTGGCTGATGACAAATCGGAAGCTGGCCGCATTGCGCGCGACAACGGCCTGAACCGCAAATCGCTGGAAGCTGCGATCCAGGCGGTGCGTGGCGGCCAGCATGTCGATTCGCAGGAGGCCGAAGGCCAGCGCGAAGCATTGAAAAAATATACGCTCGACCTGACCGAGCGCGCCCGCATGGGCAAGCTCGACCCCGTGATCGGCCGCGACGACGAAATCCGCCGTGCCATTCAGGTCCTGCAGCGTCGCAGCAAGAACAATCCGGTGCTGATCGGCGAGCCGGGCGTGGGCAAGACGGCGATCGTCGAAGGCCTCGCGCAGCGCATCGTCAATGGCGAAGTGCCGGACAGCCTGAAGAACAAGCGCGTGCTGTCGCTCGACATGGCGGCGCTGCTGGCTGGCGCAAAGTATCGCGGCGAATTCGAAGAGCGCCTGAAGACGGTGCTCAAGGAACTGGCGCAGGATGAAGGCCAGACCATCCTCTTCATCGACGAGATCCACACGATGGTGGGCGCCGGCAAGGCCGAAGGCGCGATGGACGCCGGCAATATGCTGAAGCCCGCGCTGGCACGCGGCGAGCTGCATTGCGTGGGCGCGACCACGCTCGATGAATATCGCAAGTACATCGAGAAGGACGCTGCGCTCGAGCGCCGCTTCCAGAAGATTCTGGTCGACGAGCCCAGCGTCGAATCGACCATCGCGATCCTGCGCGGCCTGCAGGAAAAATACGAAGTGCACCATGGCGTCGACATCACCGATCCGGCCATCGTCGCTGCGGCCGAGCTGTCGCATCGCTATATCACCGACCGCTTCCTGCCGGACAAGGCGATTGACCTGATCGATGAAGCGGCATCGAAGATCAAGATCGAGATCGACTCCAAGCCCGAAGTGATGGACAAGCTGGATCGTCGCCTGATTCAGTTGAAGATCGAGCGCGAAGCGGTCAAGAAGGAGAAGGACGAAGCGTCGCAGAAGCGGCTGTCGCTGCTGGAAGAGGAAATCAAGCGCCTCGAGCGCGAGTATGCGGACCTCGAAGAAGTCTGGAAGGCCGAGAAGTCGGCCGTGCACGGCAGCACACAGATCAAGGAAGAGATCGAGAAGGTGCGCCTGCAGATGGAAGAGGCACGCCGCAAGGGCGACTGGCAGAAAATGTCGGAGCTGCAGTACGGCCGCATGCCCGAGCTGGAAGCGAAACTGAAGCATGCAGACAAAGGTGCTGCGGGCGAGGGCGCTGACGGCGCGAAGAAGCCGCGCCTGCTGCGCACCCAGGTCGGCGCCGAAGAGATCGCCGAAGTCGTGTCGCGTGCGACCGGCATCCCGGTATCGAAGATGATGCAAGGTGAGCGCGACAAGCTGCTGCACATGGAAGACGTGCTGCACCAGCGCGTGGTTGGCCAGCATGAGGCCATCAGTGCAGTGTCAGATGCAATCCGTCGCTCGCGCGCCGGTCTTGCCGATCCGAATCGTCCGTACGGTTCGTTCATGTTCCTCGGCCCGACCGGTGTCGGCAAGACCGAACTGACCAAGGCGCTGGCAGCCTTCCTGTTCGATACCGAAGAAGCGCTGATCCGCCTCGACATGAGCGAATTCATGGAAAAGCATTCGGTCGCGCGCCTGATCGGCGCGCCGCCCGGCTACGTCGGCTATGAAGAGGGCGGGTACCTGACCGAAGCGGTGCGTCGCAAGCCCTACAGCGTGATCCTGCTCGACGAAATCGAGAAGGCCCATCCGGATGTGTTCAACGTGCTGCTTCAGGTGCTGGATGATGGTCGCATGACCGATGGCCAGGGACGTACGGTGGACTTCAAGAACACCGTGATCGTGATGACCTCCAACCTCGGCTCACACAAGATACAGTCGATGGAGGAGAGCGATCCGGCGCTGGTGAAGATGGCGGTGCTGGCGGAGGTGCGTGGACATTTCCGTCCGGAGTTCGTCAACCGCATCGACGAACTGGTGGTCTTCCACGGCCTGGACAAGAAGCACATCAGCTCGATCGCGAAGATACAGCTGCAGGTACTTGAGCAGCGCCTCGCGAAAATGGAAATCGGCCTCGAAGTGTCGGATGCCGCCCTGCATAAGCTGTCAGAGGCTGGATTCGACCCGGTTTACGGGGCGCGGCCGTTGAAGCGAGCGATACAGCATGAGCTGGAGAACCCGCTGTCGAAGGCGATCCTGAAGGGCGAGTTCGGTCCCAAGGATACGATCATGGTCGATGTCGCCGGTTCGGAGCTGGGCTTCCGCAAGATCTGACGATGCCTCTCAGCTGGCCCGCTGCATGTGCAGCGGGCCGCAACGATTCAACAGTGCCTCTGCTTCACCGATTTGTTGCTCACGTGATTGCCGTTCGCCTGCGCGCCTTTCATTTATTGGGTCGCTCCGCTTCCATAGCCTGCCAATCGATCGCCATCCGAAATTCCGCGTAGGGCGGCTCGACAAAGGTGGCATCAATACGGCCCGCCTTCATCAGCGATTCCGTCAGCCGCAAAGCGCAATGGGAATGGCTGCCGAAATTGTCAGGGCTGGCCCTCTGTTGCCAGCCTTCCCAGCGGTTCACCGGTACGTAGCGCTGGGACGACATCAGGAAAAACCTGTGCGGCCGCTTGTAATAATCACTGGTGACCAGGACGCTGCCATCATTCTTGCGTTCCATGCGATAGGCACACATCTCGCTGTCCGTTGACTTCGGCAATTTCACCCGCTCGCTGGCAGCATGCGGCTCACCCGCCGGTGTGGGAAAGTCGTTGTTAAGTTGTGTATAGACACCGGCCAGCGCACGCTGGCTGACGAGCTTGGACAAGGTGCCGGCCAGCGTCTGGTCATGATTCGCAAAGCTGCGCAATGCATCTATCACTGCTTCGGTAGGCCCACCTTCGAAATACTGCTCCACCCCCTTGTGATCGACAAAGATGTAGATTGCGCGCCCCGCATCCTTGACGAATTGCTCCGCCAGCCCGGTGCCCGCTTCAACCGGATCAGCGGCCAGCGAATCAAAGGACTCGATGATCTCTACCTGCGCTTCCGCGCTGAATTCCCGCTTCAGGTACGCGACATGGCCATCGAGATTGCTCAGCTCCAGCTCTACCGGGAAGCCTTGCTTGATGTCTTGCAGATCGGCGCTGCGTCGCATCAGGTTCATCTCTTCCTGTCGGTTCGACAGTTCCTTCGCCAGTTTTGACCAGCGATCTTCGATCGGTGCAAGGTCATGGTGGACGATGGCTTGTCGGATATCGGGCAGGGAGCCGACGCGTTTGTTGACGATATAGGCTGCACGATCGCCATCAATATTCATCCGGTTCGACACCTCGCCCACCATCTTCTGGTGCAGGGCCTCGCCAGGGTCGGCGCGCTCGACAAACAGCCGGGAGAACATGAACCGGAAAGCCGTATGGCCGGCCGCCGTGCGGCCCGGCTGCAGCGTTCCTGCCGAGTCGACGTCGATTTCCTTATGCTCTCGGAAAGCGTTGGTCACAGCCTGCAGTGCATCGTTGACATTCTGCGGCGACGGGCGCCGCACAAGCGGGGGGGATTGCCGTTCCATGATGGTCTCCCGTTCATTGCCTGCGTAGATCGACATGCTGATGTTCAATGGCCGTCTTGCTCACGTCAATCCGTCAAATGGATGATGCGGGAAGGCAAGGGCGTTCCTGCGCCTCGCTACAATCGCGGTTTTTCCCACCACGACGAGAGACCCTCATGGAATTTGCGACCTGCGACCTGTGCGACGCCAACGAAGACAAGCTGGGAGACGGCTCCCTGGCGATCCTGCCGCCTGTATTCAGCGCCTTCGGCAACCGCCTGCGCTTTGCCGGCCCGGTACGCACGCTGAAGGTTTTCGAGGACAACGTGCTGGTGCGCGCCGCACTGGAGACGCCCGGTGAGGGCGCGGTGCTGGTGGTCGATGGCGGTGGCAGCCTGCGCTGCGCACTGGTCGGCGGAAACCTTGGCCAGCTGGCCGAGAAGAACGGCTGGGCCGGCATCATCGTCCATGGCTGTGTGCGCGATAGTGCCGAGCTCAATGCCTGCGACGTCGGTATTCGTGCCCTGGCGACGCATCCGCGCCGCAGCTTCCGCAAGGGCCTGGGCGAGCAGGAAATCGCCATCGATATCGCCGGCATCACCGTGCGGCCGGGGCAGTGGATCTATGCCGACGAAGATGGCGTGCTGGTGGCGGCTGCCCGGCTGGGGTGATCGCGGGTACATTTTTTCCGCCGGCGGCCTGCGTTGATCGGCGCTTTCAGAACGTGAAATCAACGTTTCACATCGTGGAAAAATGTGGGTGCGTTGCGGCGTGATAATCTTCCGTTCTGAGAAATTCAATTTCGTATCGCAAAAACTAAAACACAAGTGCCTGATTTAAAACAAAAAACTTTATCTTATATGTCTTATATAAGACCTTGTTGCCTCGCAAAAAAGCGCCTACCATTTGAGCCATAGGTTTTCATCGTTGGTTTCATTTGTGGCGTTATCACTCGGAGGGAAGATCATGGCAACTCGCGAACAACAAGCTCAGGCACTGGCAAAAGATTGGGCAGAAAACCCACGCTGGAAGGGCATCAAGCGTAACTACACCGCAGAGGACGTCGTTCGTCTGCGCGGTTCGGTGCCGGTCGAGCACACCCTGGCCAAGCGTGGCTCGGAAAAGCTGTGGGACCTGCTGCACTCCGAGCCCTTCGTCAACGCGCTGGGCGCGCTGACCGGCAACCAGGCGATGCAGCAAGTCAAGGCTGGCCTGAAGGCCATCTACCTGTCCGGCTGGCAGGGCGCCGGTGACGCCAACCTCGCTGGAGAAATGTATCCGGACCAGTCGCTGTACCCGGCCAACTCGGTGCCGATGGTCGTCAAGCGCATCAACAACACCTTGACCCGCGCCGACCAGATCCAGTGGTCGGAAGGCAAAGACGATATCGACTTCTTCGCGCCGATCGTCGCTGACGCAGAAGCCGGTTTCGGTGGCGTGCTGAACGCCTTCGAACTGATGAAGGCCATGATCGAAGCCGGCGCATCGGGCGTCCACTTCGAAGACCAGCTGGCATCGGTGAAGAAGTGCGGCCACATGGGCGGCAAAGTGCTGGTCCCGACCCGCGAAGCCGTTGAGAAGCTGAACGCTGCTCGTCTGGCTGCTGACGTGTCCGGCACCCCGACCATCCTGCTGGCTCGTACCGACGCTGAAGCGGCTGACCTGCTGACCTCGGACGTGGACGACAACGACAAGCCGTTCTGCACCGGCGAGCGCACCGTCGAAGGCTTCTTCAAGACC
>JACCDQ010727878.1_pt1 | contig 51678 bp, 66 predicted proteins | sample 7446031 | NCBI WGS metagenome assembly JACCDQ01 (sample SAMN15323442, study PRJNA562643) | freshwater metagenome | isolation source: river surface water | place: USA:Blue River Watershed | collected 2017-08-17
CACGAAGATAGACATGTATGAAGTCGCTGATCGGCTACAAGAACTCGGGATCCCGATGAGCAAAGAAGTCATGTACAATGGTAAAACTGGTGAAAAGATGCAGTATATGGTCTTCAGTTCCATAGTGTTTCAGTAGCGCTTGTAGAAGTTCGCAGGAGACGCTATCTATGTAGCAGTCGGCGGACCACGTCACGGTACTACTCACCAGCCATTGGAAGGAAAGAACCAAAAAGGAGGTCTCAGACTTGGTGAGATGGAGAACTGGTGCCTTGAAGCTCACGGTGCTACTAAGATGCAGCGTGAAAAGATGCATACTGATTCTGACGGTTACAAAGCATTCATCTGCGAGAACTGTGGCGAGCATGACATCATTGTGAATCCATATAGAGATCTGGTGCGGTGTCCGTAATGCAAAGAGCAAGTGATACCGGCAGCAGTTCCATCATGCTGGAGCAATAATGTCTTCAACAAAGAGGTCAAGGCGATGGGAGTCGGAATGAAGTTCAACATCAAACCGCTGCAGTATTTGCTATGATCATTACGGTGCTGATGATCCAGAGTAGGAGTATGAGTTCACAAAGACGGCAGCCGAGCATAGAGTTATTCTTTTTGCCTCCCAAGTATCCCGCTGACGAAAAAGAAACGACGCAGCTCACTTTTCCATGAAGTAACTATCAGTAAGAGACTCACTTACTATCTCTTCTGACACGGTGTACTCTGCTAATGGATTAGTATTGAATTCATTATACAGTGTTTTCGGAACAGTGTCCGGAACAGTGTCTGGAACAGTGTCCGGAACAGTGTCTGGAACAGTGTCTGGAACAGTGTCTGGAACAGTGTCTGGAACAGTATCTGGAACAGTGTCTGGAACAGTGTGTGGAACAGTGTCTGGAACAGTGTGTAGAACAGTGTCTGGAACAGTGTCTGGAATCAGGATAGTATTTAGTATGATGCTGGAGTTAAGAGTCGGATTGAGCAACGGCGCTGCATAATCCAGATCTAGTGATGGAGGCAGTACTGTAGCGGAAACACTAGGAGACTTCTTATTCTTTCTTCTCTTGTTTCTCTTCTTATGCTTGATCGGTGAAAGACTACAAGCAGACGGTCCCGATAACGATCTCTTGATAGCAGAATGATGATCACGGTAGACAATATACATCATGATGAAGAAAATCAATAGTGTTGACATAGTTTTACTACCTCTGGAGTAGGGTATACAAAAAGATTCTTATTCAGAACAGTCAGCACTGCGAAATGTACTGCTGTAGTCACCCTAATTGCGATCAGCGCATCGCATTCATCCAACTGAAGCATGAGAATGATATGCCGGAGCTCTGTTGCTCTTTTCACGCTACTCACTTTGCATATCCATTAGAAGAGTTTCGTAACATGATGATAGCTGATACTACTGCTTATCTACACTTCGTTGAGACGGTCTGCCAGCATCCACATCAGCATCAGAATCACTTCTCAGAGCTAGCAACTGTAATCCATGCTGCTCGTCGCTTGCTGCTGAAAGAGTTTGATACTACCGAACTGATGTTCGTGATCTACAAGCATTTCGGTACTAATTCACGGCTCTCATAATCACATCAATCCATGAATCCATACCAGATTATTCGCTTCCATGTGGACTCGGTAAAGGATCATATACAGTAAATGCCGAGGAATCTCTGATCGGAAAAATGAGAAAGAAAGCAGATGTGCACATTGAAGACTTGTCCCTTAACACTCTGAAATGTGCTCCGACTTAACCGGATCCGGCTGATAGCGGTGATAACGGTAGCGGTGATAACGGTAACGGTGATAACGGTAACGGTAACGGTAACGGTAACGGTAACGGTAACGGTAACGGTAACGGTGATAATCTGGGGTCAACAATAGTCTGCTTCAGAGATGTCACTAAACCGTCCACAACGATACAAGTTCTGCTACGCGGTCGCAACACCGTTACGACTGTTGAGATTTTCTGATAGAATGATGAAAAAGAAAGCGATGTATCATTATGATGCGATATAGGGGAGCACTATGATGCACTACGTTGCGTTGCACATCCTTTTTTTGAAAAATAGTGACTATCACTGTTCACTATAAGTGATGATATCTTGCTCCCTACTTCTGCTACCGACTCCATGGATGCTGAACCGGAGCAGACTATTCTAGACACTGTGTCCAGTGTTGTTTCTTACCCATGAGTGCGATAGCTAGAACCGCTACCGTCACTATGATGCCGATTATCGTTGTCACTACTGGAAACTGTTTCCTATCGTATACTCGTAGATCAAGAGTAATGCTCCGGCATGACGTCGCGACATAGAACAAACTAGGATGCCAGCCTTCATCAGTGGTTACCAGATCTAAAAACCTAAAAACTTATGCATCAGGCTGCACTGACGCATCGCTTAACACTCTGCAACGATATCCAGTGCTACTACTGTCTATTATGCCCCACTGTATATAGATATCACCGTTAGTAACTATGCTTGATATATCCATTGACAAGTATGGATCAGTGAAATCGGAGAGAGCAAAGATATCAAACCCGATCATAGTGTCCTTATATCGGTTCTATTGCTGAGTGATATACTATGCCATGTCCTTGGTATAGCTGATGTTCTAGTTGCTAGCTTCCACGTTAAAGCCGCTAGCACTTGTTCCGATAACGTAGTGTCCAGTGATTGGTAAACTCATGTTTCATAGTATGGAAAAGAGGAAAAAGAATCAACGCTGAGTAACGGAGCTCTTCTATCACTTATGATGTATCAGGGCTCCTCCATTGTCTATGGTGGCTTAAGAGATCTCTACTCCGAATCATGATCATGATCCGCTGTGCCGTCATATTCAATACCGGCAGCAGTAGTTGCTCTCTTTGTGACAGTGGCCACCAGTAATAGTATCTCTTTGAAGTGATCCATCATTCGCATACAAGTATGGACTCTCCTTTTTTTCTAACTGTCGTGGTAGCAGTGCTTCATCTTTTCCATCTCTAGCACTATCTGCTCTATACTAGTCTCAATGTTTTCTCGTTGCTTGTCGGTCATGTGCTAATATCGCGTTACAAAGCAGTTCCAAAATCATAGCAAAACGAAATGAACTGTTGTCGCGGTGAAATGAAGAGTTACTAAGATGAGTATCCACTAGAGGTGCGTAAGAGAGAATCAGAATCCATCAGAATCAGATATCCCGACAGACTACCGGTCATTTGTGAACCGCAAGCTAAAGACCGTCGGCACAGTAATGAAAAAAGCAAGTATCTGATATCACGTGATGCTATGGTCTATGATCTGCTAAAAGTAATCAAGAAAGCGAGGAATATATCATCAGCAGAGACCATATTCATGTTCTGTGGTAACAAGATAGCTCGCGGAGACTAGACGGTATAATCTCTTTACGATAAACATGCCCACAGAGACGGCTTCCTCTACATCACTTATTCTAGAGAAGCGGTGTTTGGTGCATATGATGACAATACTGATGCAATATGATTCAAGAGTTGGGTGCCGATTGCTATGTCGTGCTGCCATGGAAACGGTGCGGTTCTAATCCACAATACGGTATCACTCACGGTATCATTCACAGTTCAGTAGCGCAATCGTGATTCTATACTACGGTATCGCCGTCTCGGTTAGGACTAATGTTAGTGCCGCTAACGGTCATAAGAGTTGGAGAACTCGGAGACATCGTCTATTAGACTGCTACCATCATGCTGTCGGTTACGAGTACCGGCTGATATCTTAGTAGCATAGTGTCCATTATTGATGCGGTGGTGACCAGCTAGATCTCGTAGTTATCGCGACGACTATTGTGAATGTTGTGCTGCAGTCTATCTTGATAGTGATAGTGACTACTAGTGCTCTTGCTCCTACAAGGACACTATTCGCTACTCTATTGCAGATTATGTACTCTGATACTTCTCATCAATGTGCTAAATGATCTTGCTATACAGTGCATCCTATTGTCTTGTATGGGTGCGCTTAGTCATCATATACTGTATCAACTGAATGATCATTTGACTGATCTATAGTGCTGCATTGATAGCAACTATGTAGAGGTTAGCTTACGTGGTCTCAGCTGCTGATTGACTCATTATGAGCTGGGTCTTGAAACTCGTGTTTTTTTCGTTTGATTCGGTATGATGGAGTCATACTGCACCATGAATGCTCAAGTCTGTTCCGAGATCTATAAGGCCATCCGCTACAATAGAGAGAGAATGAGTTGCCACCATTCAGAACTACACTTACGTGACATTGAGCTGGAGACAGTTCGGTTCCGCCAAGATCAGATCAGATATCTGAAACTAGTAAGAGAAATCTACGGATCCATAACTGATGAAGCAAAAAAACTATCATTAGTGGCCGAGAGTTACAGTGATGAACTGGATATAGTATTGTCTGCCGTAAAGCGGAACAACAGTACTATCAGTGAGAGCAACCTTACAGAGTAACTGATAGCAGATGAAGCAGAATAACGGACCGCTCATGTGACACAGTCCGAACAGTTAGAGAAACTCATCGCAGCAAGATATGCACTATATATGCGAGACGATGATAATGAGTGCTACGAGTAAGACACTGGAGACAACACTACTAGTAACAGTGCTGAACAGATGCAGCATTCTATCAACTGAATCAATGAACTGTCTGCACCGGCACTATATTCAACACATAACGATATGTAACAATGTTAGCGCGAGCTAGTGTAACGACTACTTCCTATACTTTTTCATCCTGGTACTTTGCAGAAGTGTAGATGCTTATCGGTATCCTTTCGCTACTAATGAGGTCCACTAGTTACTACACTGTCATTTCTTACTTGAGTTGCAGTGGCTGATACATGTTCATGGTCCCAGTGATGACTTCTCGCTCCAATACTTCACGGAAACTATTGCTCACCTCGTCCCAATCAATATCATAGACATCAACCACTAGATGCTGATGTCTCTATGAATGATGACTGCGCGGTGTAGTAGTGAGATGCGATGTTAGGGGGTCAATGAACCAGAATACCGGCAATGAAACAAGTGGTCTCTTCAGTGCTCTATTCTTTTTCACTGCTCTGTTATGTCGTGCTTCGGTATCACTGATCCGGCAAACGGGACATGAATCTAGATTCTCTTTGCAAGCACTGCAGAGTCTCGTAACACATTGGTAGCACTTCTTGGTGTTATATGATGCATAACACACGCAACAGAGTTATATTTCCAGTCTCTAGCGATTAGCATCCATTCGTCTCACGCAACGACGGAATGCACGGTTATACTGAATCATATCCGCGTAGAATTTGGCTAGAGTAGCACAGTAAGGGTCGGTACTCTTCTTATACTGTTTCAGTGCTAGCTTCCGCAACTCTTTCCATCTCGCGATCTCAGCGAGCATTGTCTCTTTGTCCATGTAGTGTTTAGCACTATGCGACAGTATCAGAAAAAACTATAGGATTCGCTACCGACATCATCTTTCGCCTTCCGTTAGTATCATCTTTCATCTTCCATTAGCATCATCAATGAGCTCGTCAAAGATAGCAATGATAGGGTTGATCTATCTGCTCCCATCACCAGCATCATCATTAGCATTGTACTGAATAGTGGCATCACCGTCACCGACCCATATCCATTACGGTAACAGTTCTAGTCGTTACTACTAGTGCACCGTTAGTGTTTCACGGTTGTTAGCCTGGGTGAGGACCCATTTAGTCACTAGATCATAGCATGAACTGCAGCAATAAGTACCGCGATGTCGTAGATGAAACTCCACGAGTTCAAGCATTTCAGACCACAGATCCATATGATTCTTACTACTACTAGTCATTATGCTTCATAGACCCTAGTTGATAGTATATTTCCTCCTAGCAGCAGTATATTTCCTCCTAGTAGCAGTATATTTCCTACTAGTAGTAAACGATGTCCAGCTGTGGAAAATATATGATCGTCGCTACTGCTTTCGCAGTGCTTGCTCTACTCTTCTATCATTTCACGCGATGTTTCTATTAGCTGAAGCGGTCTTCTGTTCCGGTAGACCATGAGAGTTACCCGAGCTACGGTGCTATCGGTGCTACTAGCACTAGTAATACCAGAGGTCACAGAGATACTAAGAACGGTGCCGGTATCAAGAATAGCGGTATCAAGAATAGCGGTATCAAAGATAGCGGTATCAAGGATAACAGTATCAAGGATAACAGTATCAAGGATAACAGTATCAAGGATAACAGTATCAAGGATAGCGGCCCATAATCCCCGACAAATGACTATCCGTTCATAGTGAATTCTCATGAGGAACATAGTGGTAAAACTACCAAAAAGGGAGCAACCATTACAGCACCGAAGAAGAAAGTCCATTTCGGTAAAGCACTGATACGAGAGTTTCTCGGAGACTCAGAGACTCACTAGAAGACAAAAAACGAATATACTCGGCGATTGAATCGGTGAGTGCAGCGTTACATGACCACTAGTGCAGCATTACATGACCACTAGTGCAGCTATAAATGTGATCACCTAATGTGTATATCGTGGTAAGATACTTGATCCGACACTAGTAGAGTATATACAACAACTATTACAACTATGAGATACAGCAATCAATCTACTAGTTATGGTTATTCAATCAGCTACATGTATCATGCCGCTGAGCCACAATAGTAACCCGAAGTCATGGTAACACGTGAGAGGATAGCTGCGGACTACTGCAACAACATCTATCACTCAAATGTACCGGCTTCGGTTTCAGTGCAAGGCGGTGTGAGCTATATGTCCACGCTGAATGGCCCCAAGGATAGATCTATGATGCCTGGGTAGTTCAGTGTTGCTCTGGACGATATTGTGCTGTGAGCGAGCACTAGTGGTGATGGAGACAGCTCGGAACAGATACTTCTTGAGTAACGCGGTGATTCCGTATCTGTTTTTTCATAGTAGTCATAGTGGTCCACTTTGCATCATGATGTAACGCATGATGAAGTCTCTACCAGTATCGTTGCATCCATTTCAGCACTGATATCATTATCTGCCTCTATCAGTGCAGCTGACTACGACTGTGACCCGTATTAAGTATCAAGAATATCATCGTTCAGCAAGAGTCCAAGCTCTATAGACTCACTAACCGGTATCGGAAAAGAATCCCACATCTCTTACTACTATATGAAGAGTGGTATAGTGTGATACACTGCTCTATACAGCTCATACTGAGACTCGGGGACCATATAGGGCTTAGTCTCCAGTAAAGTTCTGAAAAAAGGGAGCAAGAAGTTACGAGTATGGTCTTTACGGTGCATCAGTATATGAGCATCTCTTATACCGGTTTTCCTATAGAATCGGCAGTAGTTATACACACTATATGCATCAGAACTGTAGCCCTCCAGAGTCCTGACTGCTACTAGTGAATCGTCGCTGCGGAAGAGACACTAGAATCCCTATATGGCATAATCATGTGCTGACAATGGCAAGTCATAGTATCCGATGAGTGAACTATCAGTCCTCCTATTGAAACACAATGGCATCGGCGAGGTAGCATAGATAGTCTTTCTATCCTCTGTGACGTTGAATGCAATAGTAGTGCATCCATTGATTAGTCCGATAGAGACACCGGTCACATATGCTGAATCTTTTAAGATAATGCGATTGTCCGCCTTTGTGGAGATATAGTGGAACGGACCGCTACCACTTGCTGCCAGTGCTAGCTACAGTATTCGTTGCCCTATCTTCTACTTCTTGTCACCACCTACCCATATGTGGTCATTAGCAGTAGCGGAATAGTATCGGCAGCTGATACTGGAATCATGAGGATCCACTACTATTTCCTTCAGCCGATATCCTTACCGGGAGCAGTAAGTTTCTATAGTGTAGCCCGTCGTCTCATCGTTAACAGTGTCTAACTTTGCTACTGTTTTTCGCAGCGGTTTGATCAGTTTCATACCGTCCATGATGTTTCTTGAGACATGATAATCCACTAAGACCATGAGATGCGGTAGTGTTACCGTGCTGAATGGGACAATAGTTTCCAGACTATGGAAAACGGAGTATGGAAAAACAATGAAACCGATAATACTTTTGCTCGCACTGCTTGCACTACTTGCACCACTTGCACCACTCACACCACTCACACTACTTGCACCACTTGCACTACTCGTACTAGTGATCATTATAGCTGGAATAATGTACTGCTGCAGCCGTAACGCGTAAGACACTAAGAACTACTGGTTCCTTGAGGGACTCTAGCCTAAGAAACTCCTTCCAGAGTATCAGGAACATCCTGAGTCACTAGAAGATAGACGCTACTCAGTAATGAGTCGGAAAGCTCGTATTTTTGCAGAGAGAATGCAAATAATCACCAATATCGTCACAGTGAGTCCATATGAAACATATTTCGGAGATAATTCTGCTTCCGTTGAGTTCCAGTAGATGCTTGAGTCTCCTTTCATGAGTGACTTCAAGAGCGACGGTGAAAAAATACACGGTACCGTTTCCAGTATGAAATCACGCTATAGTGCTGACAGTATCAGAAGTGATATCAACTCTATGGTCCTCGTGATGCAAGCACTGCATACTCATGCTCATATGCTATAGCCTGATCCGGTGCAACGATCCAAGCTCTATAACAAGTTCATGACTACGGTCACCGAGTCTCAATAGGGAACAATACCGAGCAGAGTTCTTTTCACGTTCTTATGTGCCAATAGACGCATAATCGGTACTAATGTGGTGCATAACTACATTCTACGACAAGCTGCTCCATAGTACTTGCTCTTTGAAGTGTTCAACAACTAGGGATCATGTTCAGAGATAGCACTGTCTGCATAGTTGCTCATCAAGTGCATCCTTAGTAAGGACTATCTGGTAAGAGTTCTCTGCACTCTCAGAGTCTTGAGCTAGCTGGGCATTGCTCTCGGTAAGGGAACTTCCCGTCCTCAAAGTCTTGAATCGGTTAGAGAGAAGCATGGAAACGATACTTTTTTCGTAGACTATATGGAGTGCGTGAACGAGATGATGGTCATCAACAATGGAGAAGTGGCCGATATAGAGCACTATAAACCAGGTGATCTGTTTCATGAGGCATAAGAGTTGCTGATCCGTCTATGCGCTACAGAACAGCTTGAAGTAGTGGACAATGAAAAGACTCTAGCTCAGCATCAGAGTTACGTGAATGATCTCAATGTCCTAGTATATACGATAAGCCGTATGCGGAATGTGCTATCAGCTCTGATCACTGTACTGTATCCAAGGATGATCAGTGTGGCTCATTTGCTAGCGACATAGAAAAAAGACGCAAAGGACAGTATCTCTATTGCTTAATCTGCTATTCGGAGGGGCAGCACATCCAACATGGGTCTAAGATATAACGAGCTGTATGACATAATGAGCTTCTCTTTTTCATGCGATTCCCAGTAACTCGCCCTATAAAGTCTCATTACTGCTGCATGTTGGTAGCCGACTTCAGCAGTGCTCACTTAGTCCTTTCCAGGAGATAGTGGTTACGCGAGTGTATACAATACGAGACTCTCTTACACGAGATACCGTGTGAAAAAGTCATAGAACGGGAACTACAGTATCAGTGTTAGAAGAAAAGACACTAAGTCTGAGTACTACTATGAAGGAAAAGGTCCAACAGACTTCTTCAAAGGCATCAGCACATTTACCATCTCGGAGCATCATCATGTCACTCTACTCGTCAACAGTGATATTCTCAGTAGCGGTATTGGCTAGCATATGATCGGTGCCGTTAGAGAAACTACTAGCGACGACAAGAGACTAGGCAAGCAGTATGATGATAGATATAGAGAAGGCGATAATCTTGGAATAGTGCGTGGCTGGCAGTATGATCAGTTCGCATAGAAGATGGGCATCAATGTGAGAATGGACTAGGCCCCCATTGTTACCCCGATGAAACGCGAGTATGCCTTATTCGTCATCTCCAATAAGTACTCTACTAGAGGAACCCTGCATGACCGTGACGACGAGATCAGAAAGTTCCTGATAGAGAAGCACGTGTAGCTCTAGGGTAGCATTTACCTTGCTCGCTCTGCATTGCCCTACATCGGAAGCACATATTAGTGGCCATCATATGACGATATGCTGTAGCAAGTGCTACTCAACCCGAGTCAGCAAGTCATATCCGAGATATCACATAATGTGGACGTCAACATGGTCCTTTCTGATGACTTTGGATGGAAAAAGTACAGTGCCGATGACGAGTTCACAGCTGAATCGCTACATCCGAGAAACGGACTGATAAGGGATCCATTAACGCTTCTCTTGCTTGCACCACTCTCTTCGGAATGCTTGCTGAAGTTCCACATAGACAGAGAAAAGTACTTGACTCCTTACTGCATTGACATCACGGGGAACATACTGCTAGCATATGTGCTATAGTGGTACATCTAAGACCGCTATTGCTAAGATAATGATGTGGAAGCGAGATTCGGTGTTCCTCGGGGAACATTCCGTAGCGTCAATACTATATTCCATGCAATGGGACTATCTCCTTCCATGTCTCCTGTTGTGGAAAGAGATCTCCTTAGTTTCAGCATGGATATGCGGAGTCAGAGTCGGAGTCAGAGTCAGAGTTGGGAACAGAGTCGGGGACAATCATTAGCAGATGATTCCAGAAGTAGTCTACTATCGCGTGCACTAGTTGCTGCTAGAACGACGATGAACTACACGGAATCCATAACGGATTCGCAGATCGGATCATACAGGGATCTAGTAGTAAGCAAGCTCATTGATGCTCGCTACATCAAAAAGTTCTAGCTCTTGTAGTCAGGTCTTGATACCGAATATGGGTAGTATATCGTTGCATGCAGACTCATTGCAGCGACAGTCGGTCTCTTCTACTATAACTGTGAAATCACGAGAGATCCGAGTACATTATCACAGATACAGTATAAGTGTCTGTCCATGATACATGATGCACTATTCCTAGATAGTGGATTCACCAGTTTCTGGAGTTTCTATGAGATTCCCAGTTCGGATCTAGAGTTCACGAAACCGTGGCGCTTTTACCACTTGAACGATAAAGTGCTGAGGAAACAGTCACAGTGGCCCAAACAGCTGAAACATGATCACTATGATGTAGCATAGATATGGTAAGGCGATACTGATTCTATGGATTCATATGACTCAGGACATGACTCAGAGTATGGGCAAAGAGAATGAGGACGACGACGGAGCAGTAGTGCTAGTAGTGTTAGTAGTGTTAGTAGTGTTAGTAGTGCTAGTAGGAGCATTTCACTTCATCTTATCCCACGAGTATCCCACGAGTATCCAAGAGTATCCAAGAGCATCCCAAGACACCGTTGATAGTTGCAAAAAGAGAAGATACATTGCTCCTCATAGTCGTCACTAGCTTTCTTTACGGATGCCGAGTATGAGTCTTAACTCTTGAACACTGATAGTTCCTGAGATCTTGACTCCGCGCTACGGTAGTTCTATATAGGGTGACGTCATGTTCAGCTTTATGATGTCTTTGGTGCCGGTGCTAGTGCCGGTGCCGGTGTTACCGGTGCCGGTGTTACCGCTACTACTACCGATACTAATGCTTTTTTTCCCTGTTACTTCTATGCAGTGTCCCTATTCTCGCAACTCTGCTATGAGTTCACACATTTCAGATTCAAAGCAGTGATCTTGTTTCGTCGCGATGTGCTTAATGATGCCGACTGCATCTTCTACAGTGCCACCTGACCTCATTCCATGCTGAATGCTGATCATGATATCGGCAAGCTTATCGTCTATGAAATCTTTAGCACTGATGAGTGCAGATCTCGTCTTCCAGAGTTGTTACGATGTCTTGCTATACTCTTGCTGTAACCGCTCTATCGCTTTGAGAGTATCATCCATTGTTTCGGCGAATACTACAGTCCACTGACGCAACTTATCTACCTTGTTATGGATCTTAGTAGTGTCACTCTAGCACAGATAGAACCGTGATAGTGCACTAGTGCGAAACAGTAATAGTACTATGAATGATAATACTTGCAGCGGAAGATCCACTAATGACACATAGAATACGGCCTTACCGTTCACTTCTGCTACATCTATAGTGTTCTTTCCTGAGATCTTACTATGCAGCGATACCATGATACCAGCCTTGCAAGTGTTGACTCCCAGGTCTCTATGGAGTTTCTATACTTCTGCTCCCGGTACTGCTTATGAGTAGTTCTTCACTTCTATCATGATGCACTCATCTCCATTGGATACAGTGATGTCACCACTGTAGCTTGCTTTCGCTTTTTCTACTGTGAACTACTGCAACGACTGTTTCAGATGTGTGATCACTTGCTGCTCGCCGTCTTGTCCGAGCTAAAATGACCCACTCTCAGGACTCTTATCAGGTTTCAGCATAATGAACTGTTTCTTGATGTCCCGCTTCAGTTCTTCTAACCGTTCATCAATCTGCTACTACTATTGTTTCATCTATTCATCTAATGACGCTGTTTACTGCTTCACTAGTGATACTATTTCCCCTAGTGGACGCTACTACACGTTATCTCCTGTTTCAGTTCCGGAGAAGTAAAGAGCTAGCTACTACTGGATGCTCATCGGGTCACCATGTATCTTCACATGTGAATGCAGCAACGTAATGATGAGCTGTTTCAGTAATGCTGGGTCCATGGACTGCAACTATTGTGGTAGAGTTCCATACTGAATGACGATTTTCTTTTCCATTGTGCTGTTCTGTGCTCTCCTTTGTCGCTGATCGGTTATTTTCATTCTTTGATACTATGCGAGGATCCATTAGCACTCATGACGACACTATTAAGCTCACTACTACAAGACTGTAACAAGGATATGGCAGCGGTGACGCTACAAGATATGAATGATATGGCAGCGGTGACGCTACAAGATATGAATGATGAGCACAATGAGCACTGTGATCCAGAATATTGCCCCCAAAAGCAGAACAAAAAAAGAAAGAGATATCAGATGACCAGTTATGACCCCATAGATGACTCATTTGTTGATTCCCAATACCGCAACATTAAGAGAAGACGGCTGAATCCGGCAGTATAGAACTCTTAATCAGTACTCATGAGTGAAGATCGCCGTGTTGAATGATCCAAAACTAGCTTGTTCCACCATAAAGTATCCTTCCGGCACCGCTTCACCCGAGTAAGCACAGTTCACGAAGACATCTATACTATCTGTTTCTTTTTCCAAGAAGTTCATGTCCCTGCACACATGGAACAGTACTATTCTCTCATTTTCGTGCTGCGATAGATTCTTTGCTTCATCATAGTCCATAATGTGGATATCAGCGATGCCGAGCTGCTCCAGTAAGTGGAATACTAGATCCTGAATGAAAGTATCATCACCGAAACTCGGTTTCACCAGTATATACTTCACATGATACTTAGTGTTGCGCAACGATATCTCACGAATAGTGTCAAAAGATAGATGCTAGAAGTTGGCGATTAGATCTACTAATATTCCCGCCTCGTTCACCTAGTAGAGATCATCAAAACGCTAATAGTGTTTGCATGTTCTACGACATGTAGCCCAGCAGCATGGAATGTTACCCATTTCATCACCCATACAATGCTCCACAACTAGCAACGATGATGCTCTAATGTATCAATAAATGATGCTTTTTTCTCATCGTGACTCAAAGAGAAATGGAAAAAAGACACAGTGTCACCGATGTTGTTGTACGCGTCCTCGGCTACAAAGATTTACAATAATGTGGTTATGTCAGGAGAAACCGAGATAATCCGGCAGCGATCTACCGCGACCAAACAGGGTAACTATTCTTCACCGACTTCGGTATTTTTGAACTGCTGTTTCAGAGTCAGAAGCCGATTGCGGAACACTTCCGGTAGCAAGTAGCACTACTATTGAGTGATATCACTAGTAACACTGTTACACTCTATAAGACTTCGGGGTCAACTGTTCCCGATAGTAGTAGCAATCAGTTCGTCCAACTAGTGCTAGAAAGAATCATTTCTGCTAAGTTCATGAACTCGGATCACGATGATGTCGCCACTGTCTGATGCAAAGTTGTTTCTTTTTCCATAGTAATGCTGCCTGAGCTTGACCTTATTCTTGCCACGATATTGTCCCCTGCAGAGAGTCTCAACGCTAAGAAACACCGAAACATTAAATGCTAGTCTTAATCTTGGTCTTATCAGCGGTAACATGCATCATCTCTGCAATCATCTGCTACTACTTTGGCAGAAAGAAGCGGTAAGAGTTCAACTTCATGGATAAACTGATCTATAGCGGCACTATACTGGAAAACCGTGAAAAACAAGGACAACTAGATCCAGAGTAACGAGCCGCATATGACGAGGTCAAAGAGATAGTTAAGGATACTATGTCCGATATGCTTAGCGTCTCTTTGCGGAATCAATCATAGGATTACTTCATACCGACGAGCTAATACAACCATAATACTATGGCGGTTCCTCTCAATCACTTGCTCCAATCACTACATATGAGGGACTTTAAGGTGATAGCGGTACCCGAGGAGGAAATGCATGCAGACCATGAACACTGGACCGACTTCAAGAAACTAAAGGACATCAAGGGCGACTAGCTTGAACCGCTAGGGATGACAACTGGTGACAAAGCACTACAAATGGGCACCATAATGGAGAGACTCCACACCGAAGCACATTTTCTACATCCTGATATGACTGGAGCATCCGCTGCATTCATGTAACACCTCACCACTGTCAACACTGCGAAACAAGGTTGTGACATCGCTGCAGCAGTAGCTCTACTCATCAATACTACTAACTATTTGGACAACTTCCCTGCAGATACCGCTCTACATGGATCATCCAAAGACATCATCAGATCCGTAGTAAAGATTATGCCCGAATTCATCAGTTATGAATCTAGAAATGCTCTCGGTGTCTGCGCAGAGATAGCTCAATCGGCTAAGATGGTCATTGACTGTATGACTGATAGTAACTATATGGCGTCAATAGTCGGTACTCTTGATGTTCTGAGTGGTGCTGTTGCACGGGAAACAAGCTCACTAGATGATCAGGAAGAGAGCAAAGTGGCTAGTGGTTACAGTGTTTACCATGTTTTCCACAACAGACTGTAAGAGTAGTGGCCACCACTATTCAGCACCACGTTACAGGCTGAAGATGTTGATCCTCTATAGATTGAAGATGTTGATCTTCTATAGATTGAAGAAGCGAAAAAGAACATCTTTATGAGACATGTTTTTGCAGTAGAGCAGCTAGTGATGACCAACTATGCAGCACCGACTGATCTACTCAACTTCAAGCCCGGTGGACTCTTTCGTGAAGCTAAGAGAATACTACTATGGATTAGCAGTGTTGATGCTTTTGGTCTAGGTCACGTTGCAGCACAGAATCAGGGAATCTATATCAATCAGGTTAATGTGCTCATTGCAGCTCTCTCTTTGATGCGCGGACTTGTAACGACACTGACCAGTATGATATACCCCGCACTGGCAGCAGCGTCACAACTAACGGGTTACTACATGGGTCCATATGCATAGAGAAGCAATAGGAAAATCGTTAAAGAAATAGTGAGAGCAGTAGCCGACGATATGACATCTTATGCTCTCCTCAGTTCTCACTGTAAGTCCGCCACCAATGTCATCAAACTTGCCGGCACTGGATAGTCACTCATTATGATGTATAATGTCATCAACGTCGTCGGGTGGCACTGCAAGCAGCAAACAACTCTTGACTTGCGCGACTCTAACTAGAAACAAGGATTGTTGAGACTGTTCACGATATCATTGCGGACACTAGAGAAGCAGACAAAGTTCACCACTTATGAGACCGTTGTTGGACGCGATAGAGTTTCACACACTAGTACTAGGATGCTGACACTGTAGCCTGACGGACACTAAAAGATACTCCTGTTCAGACAGTATAGTGCTTAAGAACAGGGTGGCATCAAAGCTATATCGTCGGCACTCAACGAAACCGATATAGTACTAATAAGTCTGTATAAGCATGCTACTCTCGCCATTAATCCGCTACTTCTCCGGAAACTATATGGTCACCGCATCATCGGGAGCATAACACCGCGCTCCACTATTAGTGCAACTGCATGGACTCAGCCCAGTTTCACCGATGTATCCAGAGACGATACATAGCATGACGGAATCAACCATACTTTCGGCAGCAAAAAGATAGTGCATTAGAAGAAACTGCTAGACGAGGACCTCTTTACGGTGTCAATGATGTTCATTAACGGTAACAAAGAGGCAGCATGTGACTTTGCTCGCTAGTAATAAGTAACCGGTTTCCATCCTAGTAGTATCATTATGAATATATTCCCACCAAGTGGTAATGACTAAGATCTACCTGAAAAGCATGAGGTGATACGGGAAATACTGCAGAGACCAAGCGACGGTGAAGAAGAGAAAATGATGTCATCGTGGTTCAGAGATAACATAGATGCTTATGTGGTGGCGACTGGTTGCAACGATACTGACATCACCACCGAACAGATTCCACAATCAGAATTCATCAGTGTCTTGCTATAAGAGCTCATCTAGAAACACTAATAGTTCGGTAACATTGTAGAACCGCTGCTGACCGGGTTGAAGCATAAGAACTTGATTCGCAGTATTCTCTAGAAGACGCGAGTTCAGCGGTATCATGCATAAGAACCGTTCGGTAACGCATCAAGCATTGCTAGTCACTATCAGAAAGAGTTCATTGACTGCCCCGGCCGTTTCATAGAGATCCGTTCTTTCACTAATGCTCTATATAGGGACTTGAAAGTGGCAAGTCTTACAGATGAAAAGAGATGGAAGCTATACAATGATGCGAGGAGACTCATGCAGGATATAATAGAGTCACGCATGTCTGAGCTCATCGGATCAAAACCGGATCAAATGTCTAGAGCAGGGTAAGGATAGATTATCTAGATACTTAGTCTTGCAGTACTGGTGAATGATCTTGAAAGAAACAGCTAAAAAAAGAGAGTCGCAGTTCTCCTTGATGATGAGATGACACATGAGATGACACATGATGATGTGAGTGATGTGCCCTGGCTGTATAGTGTCGTCGTTGATACTCTGAAAGATTCATGTGATAAGACTAAGTTCTACTATGGTTGGAGTGACAAGCTGGAAGCACTGAGACGAGAGTTTGGGAAGCTCTATAACCGTCCCGATTTCAACTCATAGAAAGCAGCAGAACAAGAGGGTCGCTTTACCGCAGAGCTCATCATGCTACTATACCACATATATCACTAAGAAGTACCGACTGACTCATAGTCTCAGCAACTCACGAAAGTTCAGCAGAAATGTCTATAGTTGCTCCGCGGTGTTATCGGTTCCGCTATCGGTTCTGATTCTGCTTCAGGTTTAGGTTCAGGTTTAGGTTCAGGTTTAGGTTCAGGTAGTGACACTATTGTCAGTACTGAGCAAGGTATCAGGAATCTCTGGGAGTTCTTTGGACTGAATCCTAAAGTGCAGCCGACTAGTGCTAACTGGGAATCATGGCTCAGTAAGAAACAATGGGGTGAAAAATGATGCACTGACTACTAACAGTCAGTAGTTACACTTTTTTATCCAGCTCATTACACATTCCGTCTCTTCCTAAACACATGCTACACAATAATGGATACACTATAGCACCGCAGCGCTACACTGTTACTCTATAGGAGACTTCAGACCGTTAGTCCGTTACTCTACCAGAGACTTCAGACCGTTAGTCCGTTACTCTACCAGAGACTTCAGACTGTTAGTCCCAACACTATGATAATACTGCAACGATATTCATGATACTGCTCATCGTAGTGGTAGCATTCTGTTACGTGGTGTGGAAATGGATGCTTTCGCGCTCACAAGATCAGCAGCGATAATAGAGAGACTTTGACTTCCTAAAGAGTCTCACAGAAATGGATTAAGCAGCGGAAACCAGGTTGAGAGCTAATGAGCAAGATATCATCAATGATAGAGTTGATGACCCCGTCGCCAAAGCACTATCTAGCTGCCGAAGCATGATACTAGATGACTCTATAATACTGGAGAACATCATGAAACTGTCTGATAAGTCTGCTCTGCCGCCAGTGTTCCATGAAGGACGATAAGCACTAGCTTTCCCATTCAAGTCTCTGCTAGAGTCTCCCATCATGCAGAACTATAGGGTAGATGAAGCACTATTGCAGCGCAGTGTCGCAGCAGTATATGGAACTGCCGATGAAATGTAACTGAAACTGAGAGACGATGTCACCAGTAATGCATTATAGCTGGGAACTATCATGGAGCACTTACACACTGCAGCACTATTAATGAGACCTGATGGTGACCAGGATAGTGATCACTTTGCACACAATCTCCAGCTCGTCAGAACTGCTAAAACCGGAACAGATCTGCATTCCGTAATCCGTTTCTTCGTCGGCTCCACCAATACACTTCCTCAACATTACAATTCACTGATGGGTTATGTTTCGCCTGATTAGGTCCACTTATTCGGTCTCAAAGAGTTACGCGAAAGTGTCGGTCCGTTTATCAGCTATGAATCATTCAACAGACTTGGAACTTGCTAAGAGAATGCTACCTCTGCTAACACTATACTAGAGTGCATCGTCAATGATCGGTTCATGACATCCATACTGGGGACACTTGATGTACTCTCTGGAGACTATGCTAGCGCTATCACCACTCAGAACAATGTCTTGTAATACTTCCAACAAGTAGAGAGAGCAACAGTGCTGAACTTCGGTACGAAAAAAGATGCTGATGAGTATGTCCCCGGTGGACTCTTTCGTGAAGCAAAGAAGATCTTACTATGGATGATGTCCGTTGATGCCGTCGGTTTTGATATGGATCTTGCAGCTCGTCGCGGTGTGCACTATCTGAATCAGATGAATGTCCTCATCTATGCTCTGTCCTCCATGCGAAACATCGTGATGACTATGGTGAATCTTTGCTATCCGTCGGTTGCTGCTGCCGGCAGCATTATGCCGCTCACTGTTATTAAACATAGTAACAACTATGACCGCACTAGCGAGCTAAGAATCAGTGAGCTCATCGCTAAGAACACTAAAAACATCAGAGCTGACCGTAAACTGTTATGGACGGGGTGCATGAATGGTTGCGCCGGTTTCTCAATGACCGGTACTCCATTAGTGTCGTCAGTAGTATAGAATCTCGTCTAAGTCGTTTGCTGGGGACTAAAAGTATAGAATCACCTGTCCTACAGATATGGAAAAGTGGTAAAACAGGGGTCAGGAAGAGTCATCCATCCGCTTTTCACACGGATCTCAATAAAGACGGCTAAGAAAACCGAGAGGAAACTATGGGTCAGTAGTGGTGATACTACTCGTGGTGATACTACTCGTGGTGATACTACTCGTGGAGACACTACTCGTGGTGATACTACTCGTGGTGATACTACTCGTGGTGACAGTACTCGTGGTGATACTATTCGTGGTGACAGTACTCGTGGTGATACTATTCGTGGAGACAGTACTAAGGATAGTGCTGCACTGCATCATCGTGGTAGCATGTAGAGTGTGCTGTGGACTGATCCCGATCCGCTGATACTGAAGTTTGAAATGATTGATGATAGAAAGAGCATCAATAACATAGTTCAGCGCATCAAGAGTAGCAATACTGTCACGATTATGGTGCCAGGACATGGAACACTGATCATCAATGAGAAACTGCTAACGAGTGAGTCTGATATCGTGAGCAAAGATATAGCTCCTAGTTGGGAAAGCTAGGTGAGAGCACTGTAGATGCCAGTGCGCGAAGACAGCAGCAAGAACTATTTTTTCACTACTGCTGGGACCAAAACCATGTTTGATCTCTCCGTTTCACCATAAACTCTGCTAAAAGAGCACTCATATGGAGAGATTGAAGCATTACTCTGCGGAGACATCGCTAGATCATATAATAGTGCTCGCCTTAATGGACTCACCGGTATTCTTCCGCAAACTATCGCAGCATAACTATACTATATTGGTAATACTAGTGGTCTCTTCTATCCGTTCAAGATCCCGAAGTATCAGGATATAGTCTTTAGTCTCTTTCGTGATCGTCGGAACTAAAGAATCACGAATGAGACATTGAATAAGTGCGATGCTCGTGTTCAGACACTGATCAGGGATTAGAGTCCATTCATGCAAGTATTGCTCAATACTTATAGAGCTGGAGGTGGTCCGCGATTAGCAGTATAGCAACCAGTATCGCAACCAGTATAGCAACCAGTATAGCATGATTATGAAGTGGACGAAGATGGTGAAGAGTTGAAACAGAGTGAGATAGACTTGCGAAACCTGATTCGGAGCTAGAATCGGAATCAGAATCAGAATCAGAATCAGAATCAGAACCGAGATCCGATATCGGTCATCAGTGACTATGAGAGAATACTGCAACAACAAGTATCAACCACTGCTGAATGGTAACCATATGATAACCTCAAGTATGGTAAAGTCTTGTCAGCTATACTTAAGGCGACGAAATCGGTGCGTTATCACTAGTATCATCCTTTACCGATACCGATATACGGTGTTCCGGAAGAGTTCAATACTACTTGTTGGGACTCTTGTTTTGGCCGCTATAACACTGTCTGGTAGATTTTGCACTTATTGACTCCAAAAAACGGTACTTAAGTCACCAAAGAGAACCTGAAACAACTCATTTACGAGCTACGCCGCAGCGGGATGCTATCTTTTGACATACTTCCTCACACAGAGAGCGGAACTATTGTTGAGTAGTATTTCACTGAAATGGCGGCAGCGGTACTACTGATACTTGACTAAGAGTCACCAGAGTAGCATGAAGAGTAGCAAAAAGACATCAATAAGTACAGCGATATAAAGGACATGCCACACACTGTACCGCGCTTGCAGAGAATACTGAAACGATTTGGTGAAATACCGGGATTACTATACTGCGACGATTGGAACACTAGACTGAGACTACTCAAGTAGCGAATCTAGAAGTACAAAGAATACGAAATCAACATGGAGCTCATAGTGTTACTAGCGCGGATCTATCACTAGCAAGTACCGACCGTTGCAGAGTATAGAGCTAACAAGAATCAGCAGAACTATGAAACAAGAGTCTAGAAGTGCTGTACTCGGCTGCTGAATGATGCTCTGACCACTAGTGACGGTATTGCTAAACTCTGGTAGTTCTTTGATGTCCAGGGTCATAGTGGTGATACGGAATGGTATATGAGTTTGTGATACTATTCTCTAGCAGTGAATCCATCAGAAACGCAAAAAGAGCAGATAGAACAAAGAGATGATCACCGACTTTATAACTACTGCTAATGCTGTTCTGGAGAAAGCTAGTGTCCTAGTAGACAACACTAATGTTATGATTACGAATACTGATGCTCTAGTATCTAAAACCGATGCGGCGGTCACCAGTATTGATGCAACTATTACAAAGATCAATACAGTACTGAAGTATATACTGCTGATAGTGATAGTATCGGAAACGATATAGATTGCTTCATATCTGATGCGCGAAAGACACTAGTAGTGTCACACACCATGTATACAGCATATGTAACGATAACATGGAGTATCATCAAGCTCCACTAGTAATAGCGAAGAATGACCTGATTTCCGTTCTTTTTTTGTCTTATCCACGGTGCCGCTATGCGACGATTATGTGAAACAAGATGCACCGAAGAGAAACAGATGACCGCAACCATACTATTAGTCATTGTGACGCTGTTGTTATTCGCTGGTAGCATCTACATGCTGTGCAGTTCCATTAGTAAGGGGCAAAAAAGACGCGATGACTATTGGTTCCTGAAGAATCTGGAAGACAGTAACTTAGTCCCCCAAATGAACCGTTTACACCGACTCAAGCTTAAGTTCTAGCAACGATTCCAGGAATCGGAGCAGGGATATCGTCTCCGTATCGCTGCAGAACATCAGGATACTCTTGAAGAGACCATCATCAAGCAAGTGAAACAGTTAGAATGGCTGGTAAAGACTGAAGTCGTCAGGCCAATCAGTGTTGTTGGTAGCATTAAGAACGGTAGTATCATTATACCATTCACAACGCTGTTATAGTCGGATTTCATGGAGCACTACAAGTCTAAAACAGGTGACTCTTATGCTGCATTCATCAAGAGAAAGCTGAAGTTCGTCTCTATTGATAGTGATAGTGACGGTGACGGTGATAGTGACGGTGACGGTGACGGTGACGGTGATAGTAACGGTGACGGTAACACAGTGCTGAGCAACATCAGAAGCGTCGCTTATGTGCTGTAAGAGTTGCATACTCATGCTCATCTACTGTAACCACAGATACAGCAACCATCCGAGTTATACAGTCTGCATCTAGCTGAAACGAGAGCTGCCAAGCATGGTCATTCAATGAGAAATGTGATGAAGACAGTACTTCGCCTCACTAATGTGAACTCTAGTAGCGATAATGCTGCACTAAACCATGTCTAGGGACAGTAGTTCATATACGAATCACATAATAACATTGGGACTTGCGCTGATAATGCTCTGTCATTCTTCATAGTGGTCAACTGTATCCGAGATGATGCATTCATGGCAGCAGTCACTAGTACTCTTGCAGTGCTGTCTGATAGTGGTGCACTCTATTCACGTGCTGGTGACGATACTTGGTTCCTAGATCACATATATGACTCTGAAAAAGTAACGGTGGTCAACTTCGGATCTCTTGAGGACATTGAGGGACATGTTAAAGGGGGTCTTTTCAGGGATGCTATCAGGATACTGCGGGAACTAGTGCGGTTTGATGTCCCCATCTTCACGAATGGAAAGAGATACTCGCAGCATATCAACGCATATGTGAATCAGTTTAATGTCCTGATCTTTGCTCTTTCAGTGTTTCGCAATGTGCTGATATCTCTAGTCAGTATCGCATATCCAGGTTTCCTTCATGCTGCATGTTTCACGGATGGTGACGACACTGATTACTCAGTAGACGGAGCATTACCGGAATCAGTATCAAGGATTGCACTGATCAATACTTAGAAACTCATTGCTGATCGCGGAACACTGTTTCCCAGATGTAAGTCAAACTGCAAAGTGGAGCTCAAGTCCATGGACAGTGATTCTATTACGGCATAAGCACTGCTACCACTGTTATTCTGGCGCTGCAAGTATGTCGCAGTGATGAATCTGGACACTGAAACTAGTGTAAAGCTAGTAACGATGACACTAGAGCTCACTACTGAAGCAGAGTATCATATTTCCAAACCGGTAGAACTCACTAATGATGCTAATCTTTTTGGATCGGTGACATAGAAAAACGGTCACACTCTATGGATACCGTCTGCTGCTGATTATGTGCTGCGTCTGAAGACATAGTCTCATAGTATCGGAACTGAAAAAACAATGCTCAGTGAGCTCAGTGAGGATATGGAGAACAGTGGACTAACACTTGCAAAGATACCATGTCACGTCACTACTCTTATCAGCTAGAATATTCTGGACCACTTTTTCGGTGAAGAGCATGATTCCGATAGAATGCTGCCACTATGGGAGACACTAAAGAAGCACTAATGGATAAGCGAGGACTAACTGCTACTCTCCTAGAATCAGAATCGCATCGTGTCTGATGATGAATATGGTCTAAAAACGGGGATCAATTCCGTTGATGTGCCATTCATTAGTTTGAATCACATCACTGAGTTCTATGCCGAGCTGCTAGCTAGTGCTAGTGCTAGTGCTAGTGCTAGTGCTAGTGCTAGTGCTAGTGATACTGATACTGATACTGATAACTAGTAAGAATCAGCATATAAGCGAGCCCAGTAGATCATGACTATGGATCAGTTGTTACTCGTGCTCAGCGATATAGCCGATACTATGAAGTGTCTACCAGTGATACCGACTACTAATACACTATTGCAGTACTTGTTCAGCACGACGAAACTCAACCGATCCAATCAGTATGAAACACTGTAGAGACTGCACATTGACTGTCTCCGATAGTATCTCTAGCTTGAGTAGACTTCCGGCTTCATCAACTGTTTCTTCAAGAGTAATGATGGAAATCTGGGGACAGATCATAACCCGTAACAGCACCTCGTTTACGGTAATCTTCTGATGGAAATACTCTTAAGGACTTAAGATTAGCGCTACTACGCGGCACTGAGTACTATATGGTCAGAGTTAGATCCAGAGTTAGATTCAGAGTTAGATCCAGAGTTAGATTCAGAGTTAGAGCTGTACACTGCACACTACTCATAGTTCATCTAATAGAGACTAGGACTGTTCACCACTGCAAGAGATCACTATGAGGAGATCAGTAGTTACGATATGGACACAGTGACACCATTCGTGAGGAACATAGTATTCAAGATACGGAGAAAGCTCATGAGTGGTGATGCCGGCTGTGAGCACTACTAGCACTACTACTACTAGTAACTGCTTGCACTCAGTACTCTATTGAATCCTGGCAGTGCTATCCGTACCGCAGCAGAAAGTGATGTCAATACCGCAGCAGAAAGTGATGATGACGGTCCGGGAGAATAGTCTGATACTACCGTTACACTTAGTGCTGCTCTTACACTACAAGATGTGATCAGCATGGGAAATGAAGCTGATGAAAGAGTTAGAGTTCTATTGAATATATCTAATGATTCTGACAGAAGCAGTGCTGGAACTCTCATAGTTCATCGTCGCTATTGGGAAAAAGAGTTGTAGCAGTTGAAAGCCGGTTACTATGCTGAGTATAAGAAACTTAGTGGTGATATGGTGAAACAATATGAGTACTATATAGGTCGCGAGCTATTAGTCTATCTCTGCTACATCTATCACGACGACGCTACTATAGTGAGACATAATGATTCTGATAGTTCTATAGAGTCACCGTTACAGTAGATGTGTAATACTCTGCTGATGGGAGCAATGAGTTCATGGTAAGGAATCAGTGACCTCTGGAGTTTCTTTGGACTCTAGTATGGTGGACCCGTATAGTGAAACTCTATAGAACTGTTCTTTTTTCCACGCGTTGAAGAGTTCCGGGACACAAACATGATGCATAAATGGAGACCGCTGATTCCGTTACTGTTACTACTGGCCTTTTTTACACTGTTACTCGGTATCATCTACCTCTGTCTAGCTGATGGAGACGGCAGTGGTGATCATAAACACTACAAAAACTTCTGGATGCTGGGACTTTCCAAGAGTAGCGATTTGCTACCATACAGCATAGTAACGGAGAATAGCGTGGTGAAAGAACCGCTACACTAGCAGTATCTATAGCTTGAACAAGCAGCACTCAACAGTCGGAAACCGCTTGATATTCTTGAGTAATACGGTATCGGTAAGCCGATACGGTGCGCATATAAGGATGCATTTACTACTCTAATGTTCTCACTATAGTCACTACTGCAGTCTCCTTTCATGAGTAGCGCTTCAGGTGTGCACGGGAGAGTCAAAGACATGAAAAAAGCAGTGAATATTGTGTTGTATGGTGGTGACGGTCCGGGAGAATAGGAAGACGGTCCGGGAGACACTATGGAGCAAGAAGACGGTCCGGGAGACACTATGGAGCAAGAAGACATTGTAAATCAGTGCACCACATATGTGGAAGATCTCTGCTCGGTGATAGAGAAGTTATAGCAGAATGCTGGAGTCTTGGATTTCGCAAGAGCAACGAGAATGGAAAGAGCAGTAGAACCGATAGCGGGCAAGAATATCAGGAACTTCTTGATCAGAATGATTAATGCCGACGAATCCGCTGAATACTACTTCAGCAGTGATCACTAGTTGCTGAGATTACGTGCAAAAGCAGAGCAGATAGCTGGTGACTATGAAGTGCTAGAAACTCGGAACAATGTTGGAATATGTGCAGAGAACGCGATGTCCCTCTATCTGATACTATAGAGTGTAACTAGCTCCACTTGTGCTACGACACTGCTGAATATAATGGACACCGCACTAGAACTCATAGAGGACCATGCATCATAACGTGATAGAAACTGGTTCATAGGCCACATCATAGACATAGAGAGACTCACTGTCTTCAACTTTGGCACTGAGAGAGACACGGTAGACCATGAACCGGGAGGAATCATCAGAGAAGCAAAAGATGTCTTTCAAATGTTGCTGAGCACGGATTCTCTAGACTACAGTGGCAACATCACGGAACAGTATAGTAAGTATCGGAACGGTGTTGATGTATTGATCTGTGCTGTAACTCTGCTGCGCAGTCTCATCTCCGTTCCGTTGCGGATACTCTACCCCGCTACTGTTTTTGCATCAATTCCACTGTCTTTCACTAAAACATGGTAATATGACATGAGAGATCTTGAAACATCATGGTAGAGTGGTCACTATAGTAGTCCCCCTTTCAATATCGGTGCAATGCATCCCCATGTATCTATGAAACCATGCGGTGCGAAACAGTGCTCCGATAAGCACATAATCTATGGTGGAACTCATTAAGGAGATCAGGACTTCAACCGAATGCTGATGACGCTGTGTTGGGGAATGGGGCCAATTCCGTCGTTATCAATCAGTGATTCAGTGTCCATACTTATCGTTGCTGATAGTGGTGGTGATGCGCTGCACTACAGTTTCACACTTGCTAACAATAGAGTTGCTAACAATGGAGTTGCTAACAATGGAGTTGCTAACAGTGGAGTTGCTAACAACGACTCTAGGACTGCAAAGATGAATGCTAGGCTGAATCCATATCATACCGTCATAGTGTCAATACCGGAACACAGTACACTATTCGTTAAGCCTGAAATGTGTGCTGTAGTGGATTCAATGGAGTCACCGCTTCCGAGGAACCATGGAATGAATAAGTTTGCATGCTACTATACCGAATCCGCTACTTGTCGGTTCCGTAACCCGCTGAAGCATGATACGGTGATAAAAAAACGAGACTAACGGATAACACTATCTCTCAAACCGCAGTAGTACGTAACTGTGCTACTTCTCCTGTAGTAGTAACGCTACAGTGATGTGCAACTATATCTGAATAGTATCGGTGCTGTCTGGGATCCGTTGTTCATCAGTCATACAGTGTATCCATGGGAGATTGATACGGTGTAACCCCAGATCCAGAGAACAGACCGAGTAACGCAACAACTGTTCTGCTGGGTTGATGCTTTCAAGAACATCAAGAGTTTCAAGAGTCCCACAATCAGGAGTTTCACGATATCACCATAGCATGAACTACTACTGAATCCATTAGACTATGAGCTAACGCTGCGACCACAAGAAGAAACACTAATCGGACCGCTGGGAGCACTGATCGCGAGAAGTATGCAAAAGATCCATGGTAACCTGTATACTACTGCATCCATATAGCAGTGCCCGACAACACAAGAGATAGAGTAGAGTGCAGATAATCTTTCAAAACTACCATTCTCACGGTATCTAAATGTGGTGCTACCGCTGCTGAGGAAACAACGATTCAATAGGGGATACTTACTAAATGCATAGAAAGTGGGCAAGCTAATGACGCCGTTCATGAAACTCTACTACTAAGAATTCCACGGTGCAAACATCATCATTCTACGAACTGCTAGTCTCTTTACTCATGTCATGCTGCGAAAGAGATAGTGGAGCACTGAAGATTTAGAGATTGCGCTATAATGGTTCATTTTTCCGTAACGTGCTGGTGATAATGTTGCTCGTTAGGAGCCATTCTATGCAGAACTGCTAGCTCTTGCTCGTGCTCTTACTCCTACCATGGAACTCAGAAAGATAAGTGATACCGATACAGTCACCGATACAGTCACCGATACAGTCACCGATACCGACGTCACTATTACTACTGCTAAGAATGCATCCTTACGGAACCGCAGAATGATAAGCATTGTGATAAGGGATAGACTCTTAACTGTCCGTCCCCAGATAAACTATGTTCCCGGTAAGCCCGAATGGATGATAGTGCTTGAGTAACTAGAGAGACAAAAACCGGAACAGTTGAGTATCACCGAGCTCGGATAGTGGAGGACAACTGTGACGGAATAGCTGATAGCTTGTGCAGTGTTACTCTACTATGATGATCTCACTGTGAACAACTCTGGTTAAGAGTCACCGTGGTAGAAGAAATGCACGCAACTAGTAAGAGATGTCATAGATAAGACTCCCGACGGCGAGCAGAATCTTTGGGACTTCTTCGGTATCGCTGCAAAGTGATGGAGTCATTTCTTTTTCCATTCTAGCACTACTGTTCCGCACCGTTCTCCTTATGCTATGAAGATGAAGATGAAGATGAAGATGGAGATGAAGATGATGCCGTCGCCGATACCGAATCACCGTTACAGTAGTTATGCACCGAGCTAGTGTAGACAGTATTAGGGAGCTCTTCAGATTCAGATTCGGATTCAGATTCAGATTCACTCTACGATGCGTGATTCCGAGATGCAAAGACTACCAACATCAGAAAAAAAGAGATGCTACCTGATCATGATAATAATACTCCACATATGGGACTGATCTAGCATTATCAATACTACTCAATACTACTCAATACTACTATATGACTATCTAAACCATTACACGTGACGATGCAGACATCGTAGTAACAGATACTAGACTGGTGACGGGTCACGGCACACTATTCATGGAACATATACTGCAGGCACTGTTTGATGATGCTCCGTAATGTGACAGTCCATAACTACCGAGTCTCTATCCGACATATCATGTCCATGTAAGATTAGTGGATAGCGACACTGGTAGGGCATTCAGACTCTATGAACCACTATCTTCTGCTTGCGGAATGATACTAACTGCTCGGAACGATGTAGTGCGACACATCGTGTAACTATAGGGTATCAACTGGAGAGAGATAGATCTGGATACTGAAACAGTAGGGAAATTCTACTCCGAGGATTAGCAGTTACCCTGATCAAAACAGTCCGGAGCAACATAATGATCACATTGCGAGCGACATTGGATCAGTATGACGGAACTATAAAGGGAGTTTCGGGAGGATGGTGCATAATGGAACTGGAGTAAGCACCTCCTTTTTGTCTCAGAATATCACCAGCTCCAAACAATGAAGCATTATAACACACTACTAGCAGTACTCTACATGATGTCGTATACTGCCACCGGATATACGATTATCGGTAACAACTGTGACTCATTAGCGGAGTCTCATCCCATCAATCAGTGTCATGTGAACACTATCAGAGCAAGCAATACTACTTGGATAGCACATGATGTGGAGATGAATCCGCTAGCTCATATGACTCGCGATCAGCTACGTGCACTAACAGGGACCATACTTAGTGACAGTAGTACTTTTGCCACTACTAGTAGCGTTGTGGACACTGGAAACAACACTACTCTGCCAGAATCATTTGATCCGCGATAGGGGGCAACTGATCCACGCTTGGAGACATTTTCTAAGTGTATCACTACTTACGGTATCAGAGATTAGGGGTCATGTGGTTCATGCTGGGCATTCGGATCAACGGGAGCACTATCAAACAGATTCTGCATATAAGGAGTTAATGTTAGTCTGTCCCCGTAGTTCTTAGTATCATGTGATTTTGGTAACTATGGTTGTAACGGTGGATCACTTGAAGAGACTTGGTCATACTTGGAACTCTTTGGAGTAGTGACGGAACAGTGTGCTCCTTACTATGGAAATGGAAAAGAATACGGTTGCCCGTCACAGTGTTCATCTCTTGCTTAACCTCTTACACGCTACAAGTGCTAACATGGAACAGTAGTGCACCCGACTACTCGTAATGCCACTATGAAAGAACTGTTCAATAACGGACCGCTAGAAGGAGCATTTACAGTATATGAAGACTTTTTCAACTACCACAGCGGTATCTATGCTCACGTCACTGGTAACGCCGTTGGTGGTCATGCTATCCGTGTCATCGGTTACGGAACAGAAGACGGTATTGATTACTGGCTTTGTGCTAACTCGTGGGGAACTGAATGGGGAATGAATGGATTCTTTAAGATCAGACAGGGTGATAGTGACATTGATAGTTCCATGTTCGGCTGTCTCCCACTAGTGGAGCAATAATTCATGTAGTAGTAACTGTTTCTGTAGACCATATAGGCTGCATATACTGCGGTATATTGATACTCCGCTGCAGAGTACGGTATCAGAAGATGAAGCATTTCAAGCTCTACTTGCGCCACATGATAGCATAACTAGAATCCATTCAGAGTCTCTATCCAGAAGAAGAAACAGAAGACGATACGGAACACGATGAGTTCATACTGGCAGCATATCGTAATGCTATGAAGAGAGTCGGTTAGTCTCACCGTCGCATCGTGAAGATCAAGAAGTCACTAGCTGCAAAAAAGGAGACAGATAAGCACATAAGAGATGCGATGTACTGCTGACTGCTGACTGCTGACTGCTGAGTACTGAGTGCTGAGTACTGAGTACTGATGTAGTTTCTCTTTTTTCCCACTTAGTGCAGTGACAAAAAGAGACGATATCGGCGACACTGATCAACAGTGACCTCCATTAGTGCACTATATCTCATCATATGTCTCAAGTGAGTCTCTCAGTGCAGCGATACTGAGAATAGAGTATTCCAGTTACTCGTGTAGTGCATCAAACAGTTCGGAACTCTCCTCATATGACATACTACATGCATCAGCAATCAGCTCTGAGTACTTCTAATCAATACTTTCCCGTAGTTCCGTCAGCTCTATAAGTCTCTACTATTCTGCCGCAGTCGGTTCTCGCGGACTGGTGATTTTTGGATAGATGATACCGCGGTTCTGACCACTCTATAGTATCCGTTGTGCTCCATTAGTGGTGACGAAGATCTGATACAGACCGGCGAAACACTTGTATCCACCGACTAGATACTCGTCATGAGTGTCAGTATCATGTAGTACATAGCGCATATCTTCAGTATCATATATCCCGAGTTATATGTTGCTTGCTAGCGGAGTCACATCAAAGATCCGACAGATAGTGTTACGATGTATACCTTGGGTCCGTAAGCAGTCTCGTCTATGAGATCCCAATACCGGCAGCATAACTCTGATCTGGTTACTGTCGTCGGCAGTGTAACCATGTTCATATAGTGTCTTCATAGTCATAGTGTTATGCTGCTCTACGGTAGCACTATAGTTTGACTTTTTTGATCACTATTGTGCTCAACATTCCCCACCGTCATGATGACAAGTGGAAAAAGAGACAGATATATTCATCACACTATATCATGATATGTCTCTAATGCGTCATAGACCTTGTCTAGCTCGCATTCATTAGCATCAATAGCGTCACAAATGGAGTCAAGTGACTCCCAACGAGTATCAGCTGGTAACTATTGTGCTAGCTTATACATTACCTGATACTCCGCGTCAAGACGGTCCTTAATGATGCTGAGATTAGCAATGATTGCTTCCTCTTCTGCAGTCGGTGATCTCGGTTTCGTAATGAGTGGATAGTTTAGTCGCTATTCTCTACCAGCTGCTAGCACTAGTAGCACAGTATCATGTGTTGCCGATATCACATACTCATTCAAGTATCTCTTGAATCCGGCGACTAGATAGCGCTCACCGGTCTCCACATCATGCAACACATAGCGCATCGTGAAGGATAATGATGCGATATCATCAACGATATGCTCCACTCCGAAGATCCGACAGATGGTCATTGCATGCTCATTATAGTCATAGTTACTAGCATTCGGTACTACAGTGTTCAGATCAGGTAGATATACCAGTGCCGATGACTTAGTATCATTAGTGTAGCCCCATTGAGCGAGAGTTTTCATGTTCATAGTGTATACTGTGGCGGTGAATACTGTGGCATATGATGAGATGATGTTACTGTTTTTTGATCACCCATAGTGTCCAAATTCCATCAGGGTGACATGAAAAAGGCAGAAAAAAGAGATAATGCTTACAACGATAGAGCAAACAGCGAGTATCACCGTATCGGTTTTATCTCTCCATAAGTCTCTAAACTCTCATGTATGGCTTCAATCCGTTTCCGAATGAGTCTACTCTATCTGCTACACTCCCATAACGCGGGACAGTATTGATCCGTCTTAGTGGTAGCAGTAATCTGTGCTATCTGCTCGTCAAGCGTCTTTTTCTGTTCTTATAGTGTGTCCAACTCTTTCTGTTCTGAAACCGTCGGGTTTCTCAGCGGTGTTATCTCGGGGCATTCATATCCATCTTCTCGTCGTTTCTATAGTATGCGACAAGCAGCGTCGGAACTCACATAGAATCTGAACTCGCGTTTGGATGTCTTTTTGCCCAGTACTATATACTTGGTCCCATTATATGTCTCCATGACATAACGCACTGATGAAACATCAGGCATCCATATTTTGCAACGTGATTGCACACCGAAGATCTGACAAAGACGCATAAAGTGCCATGCACGATAGACTGACTTGCTGTAGCCCATCTGTTACCGGATATTGGTTTTACTATCCGCTCCAATTTCGCTCAGCAACTCATATGACGGCATCAACATAATCGGAATATCAGATATGTCTCTAGTTATACCGAGTTACGTCAATGTCCTTGGTTTCTCTGACTGATTATGCTACTACTGTAGTAGTGAATCACGTGCTGTCAGTATGTAGTACCGTGAACCACCGCTCACTACTAGGTGACGGATGTAACATGGTAGATGATCCACTATATAGCGCGGTGTTCTCTTAATGTTGCCAATAATGATGACTTTGCTAGTAGTGTTGCTGATTAAGATCCCCACATCGTAGTCAAGCATCATGTTCCCCTCACTACTTTCTCTCACTACTCTGATACAATCCATTCGTAGCAGATCTTCATCAGTATACTACTAATACTGCTCATTGCGTAACTCGCTGAACAGTATCCCCTTATCGTAATCGGTAGCTTTATTGTTGCTAGTAGTGTTGCTAGTAGTGTTGCTAGTAGTGTTATAAGTGTCGGCTAATGCAGCCATGGCTGAAGCGATGGATTATAGTATCATGTCGTGTAATGCTCTCCTGATCAGCGTTATGATGGACTCTTTTTTTGATGTCCACAGTGGGGTATATTTCACCACCAGCACAGTGTCCACTTACGAAAAAAAATAGTTCGGTATCATCACCACGTCTCCAGTGATTCAAGGATGGTCTATTCTTACTGGAATAGCTCGTTGGCTGCAGCGTAGAGTTGCGCTAGCTCTACATGATAAGAGTCACTCTAGTCCATGTTCAACGCAGCACACTGTTTCTCAATAGTGTCTATCTAATGTCTAAGACTGTCTAATAGTGACTACTCTTCCATAGTCGGTTCTCGTGGTGGAGTCATTTCAATGCAACGGAATCCATGCTCATTACGTAGTGTCATGAGTCTTTGTGCTGATAATGGATCCATGATGATCTCATATTCATAGCGATGACGTTTCTCACCAAGTATGATATATCTGCTTCCACCTAGTATCTTTATGATGTACCGCGTCCCGACATCAGGTAGTGACAGTATATCAGCAGACGGTATCAGTTCTGCTCTAGGCGTCACACTAAATGTTCTGCAAAGATTCCTCAAGTGTCTATTGAGTTAAAGTTCTTGGAGTTCTTGGAGCTCGCGACTCGGTTCTTCTACTGCTACCGCTACCGCATTACTCAATGATAAGCATGTCTCTGGTAGCAACAGTATTGGAATATCAGTAGCGTCGTTAGTGTAACCACGATCTCGTAGTGTCATTCTCTGACCACTATATAGTACCGACTCTGGTGAAGTGATGATATACACTATAGTTCCATGTCGTTACTCTATTGTGACGCTATAGCAGTAGAGCTGATATCTAGCTCGTCTAATGTTGCTATCACTACCACTGAGCACGATAACTTTTTACTACACTTCTGCAAGCAGTAGTTCCGTCTTCAGTATGAGTCTCGTATCACCGCTGCAAGGATAATGGATGTAATCTTTCCATTATAGCTCATCGTCGCTGAGTATCGCATATTCGTTGCTAGTGATGTGTTCAAGAATTGTGGTGTGATATGGTGACATTGTATCGGCAGTGTCCATGCTGTTTTGGTGCTTGTTGAATGCTGAATGCTGAATGCTGAATGACCCCATCCACTCACTATAACATTACTTTTTTTCTATCGGTGCCACTTCTTTGTCTCCATTAGTGATGCCGGTGCCACTTCTTTGTCTCCATTAGTGATGCCGGTGCCACTTCTTTGTCTCCATTAGTGATGCCGGTGCCACTTCTTTGTCTCCATTGCGAAAATTGATACTTTGCAGATATATGTCCCAAGACAACAATGACCGACACTAGTAGTGATACTGATAGTTGCACCACAGTGATCCACTAGTACCGAGAACTTCAACGAAAAGAAGGAGAACAGATAGATGAGCTCAATAGAAATGGAGAGCAGCATAAGATATAACTAATGATGAAACGAGCAGCATAGTTGAGACTAGTGGCCGATACTATGGAGAAACTGTGGACTACTTGTCACGACCACTAGAAACAGTGTTTCGCACTAGCACTTTAAGAGAGTCGTGGAATCTATGAGCTCTTTTGCGGTTCTGGGAAAACGCGGATCATTCTGCTGCTAGCACTGACTGCTTGCATTGAGAAACCGGTGCTCATACTGTTCCCCACTATAGTGCTCATCAAGTAGTTCCGAGCTGACTATCTCTCCGACCTGGAACTAACGGATGAGAGATTCTATGGACTAGCAATCAGGGAAATCCACTCGGGAGAAACACTAAAACACTGTTCTAATGGGATAGTACTCGCTACTTATGCTAGTTTTGGAAAGCTAGAGTAACACATTGATCAGTTTGACACTATCATCTGCGATGAAGCACACCACACTTGCACCGAAAAGAAAAAACAGCTCATTGAGAATCGGACTGTGAGAAAGATCTGTCATTTCACCGCTACTCCACGTGATATCATGCGTGGATCTATGTATGGTGGCGTCGTTTTCAGCTACAATATGAGACAAGCTATAGAGGACTAGAGAGTTCTTGACTATGATATCAAAGTAGTCCCCATTACGAAGCAAGAATATGATACTGCGGATATGGAGTAACTCTTGTACAGTATTAACGAGCTCGGTTGCTAAAAGATACTACTCTATCATAGTAGCAGTATTGCTCGCGCTGACGGTGCCGATAGTTTCCATAAACACTGGTCACCATTTGTCACTTAATGGTTCCAAAAACGTGGTATCACTGCTCGCTACTTCGCAGTCGGATCACATTCGGAGAAGAAAGATCAAGAAGAGCTCCAGATAAGACTGAAACAACAACTCTCTCAAAACGAGATACTAATAGTGTCCAACTGTAAGCTCTATGCGGAAGGAGTTGATATCCCGCAGATAGACTGTGTCGTCTTCATGAACAAAAAGACTAGTGTGACTGATATCATCCAATGCGTCGGTCGGTGTATCCGTCGTCACACTGATAAGTCTAGGGGATATGTGGTCATTCCGTCTCTAATGGTGAAGCGGTAGGACTCGGAGGACATGAAGTTAGAGACAAAAAAAGTGATAGATATAGTGTCAGCGCTGCGAGAGTATGACGGCCGCATGATAGACTTTGAACAGAAGATAACGGTCAGCTACTTCTCTAGTGATGTCAATAAGGTCCCCACTGCAGCGTCGTCATCATCAGCGATACCACTATCACCCTCTCGCATCTAGAAGAAGTTGCGATCCAGAATCATGAGAGAGATCAACAAAGACTGGGATCAGATGTTCCGCACTGTGAAAAAAGCTTGCAGTAGTAGTAACGGTAGTAGCTCCACATGCGAGCAATGGTTACGTGGTGAAATCGCTACCATAATGAGAGGAGCAGCACTATCATGTCTTAGTGAACGGTTACTGGAGCTCGCTAGTACTATTATGTCACCGAGTAGTAACAGTTGTGCTGCTATTCTCTGGTCTCTCTACAGAATCATGGAGATGCGCAATAGTAACTCTAGTAACACTGCCGTCATTGAATCCATCTTGCAGAAGAAACCACTATCGGAAGACATGATACTCATAATGAAGACTCTTGATCTCAAGGTGGAGGACTACTTGTGGCAAGTCCATGAGTTCATGAGAACTGAGATCCACGATGTCGCCAGTGCTGAAAAAAGACCTGAAACACTGTTACTCAAGCTATAGTAACACCGTGACGAGTATCCCACCATATATAGATATGTGTAGTGTAGTGGTCTCTTTGCAAGGACTGATATCGGGAACTGATATGGAAAAAGAAAGATATGTGACCAGCAGCACTATCAGCAGCACTATCAGCAGCACTATCAGCAGCACTATCAGCAGCACTATCAGCAGCACTATCAGCATCAGTACAAGAACGGTGGAGCATTATTAGCAATGAGTTCAGCAAGCATGTCACCAATAGTCCCGATAATACTCTAGCTAGTTACGAACTATTGTAGATCTGGAATTATCGTTCAGATGATACCGTATCGCCTCCATAATGATGTTTCATGATACGGTAATAGCATACTCCTGCAGTGAACTCACCGGGATCAGCGTCTGACTGATACAAGTATATGCTTATGTTTTTCCCCTTTCCAGCAGTGTTTCTCGCATTGAACTTCAGTGTTATCTTGTCGGTAATACCGATACGAGATACCGCATCAATGAATGGATCTGTGTCTTCGTTCCAATCAGTGTGCAGCCCAGAAGTGACGCGTAACATACTATTCGGATCAGATGATTATCCCATAGATACCAGCCTTGGCTCGTTTCTTATTCCTTCCATGATCTCGCTCTCTACCTCTAATGATATCAGTATTGCTGTATATGGTAACGGTTTCTGGTCCATCACCATCACCACCGCTGAATTCCTCATTGTTCCCCATTGAACAGCGTCCTACTAGCAGACTAATAATGAATGCGAATATCGCCACTATCATTTCATAGCGAAGAATGGTATTCAAGGCATGGATACAGCATTACAACGTTGTAATACGTGGAGACAACTCTAGTAGTACTAAGCGGTGCAATGTGTGGAGACAACTCTAGTAGTACTAAGCGGTGCAATGTGTGGAGACATTGTCACAATACCATACTATAACAGCTCGGAACGGTGTCTTCTTTTTGCTTCTGTTGAAGAACAGTGCTCCAAAACATGGATAACAAGAGCATAATAATACTATCTGTGATGATCATTATCGCTGCAATCGTAGTAATCTGCTACTATAGTCTCCGTCACAGTGCTAATGCTGGAAACAGTTCTGTTGCGAGGAGAGACTTCTGGTTCTTGAATAAGCTGTATCTCCCAGCAGAATCACTACTAGTGAAGGATGCATATACTGTCAAAGACTAATCGGACAAGGAAAGTCTCTACTAGCTTTACAGGGAACATGACTTGAAGGCGAGCAGAACTAGAGCATTATTGGATGCATTTGAAGAAAAAAGGATACAGCGGACCCCGGGTTGCATCATATCTACAGTGGATCAATATGCACTGATCAAGTACTCTTGTCTACTATAGTCACCATTCATCAAGGATGGATAGTATGTGGATGATATAAGGGGGACCCTTATCAGCATCATTGCTGAACGCGGTAAGAGGAGCAGAAGAGATTCTGTTACGCATATGGATGCTCGCAGCGTTACTCATATGGATGCAGAACTAGATCAGATGACCACTCAAGCAAAGGATATATGCATTCTGATGCGAGATTTATAGCTCAATGCTCATCTTATGCAGCCGACTGTTACTCAAGAGTCACCACTGTTTTCCAAGAACATGAAGGAGATTTCTGCTGCGAAACTGGGTAAAAACGGAGAAGCGGTAAGAGCAACGCTGATTAGTGCTGCCAACAATGTGAGAAACGTGAAAGACAGTATTGGAGAATATGACCCACAAGACTATGCAGTTGCTAAAGAAATGGCCCCGAGTCATATAGTACTGGAAACACATAACTCTGTCGGCATCTGTGCTGAGAATGCTGCGTCGCTATTGCTGATCTTAGAGAGTATCAGTAATGACAAGTGCGGCGCGACGATACTGAGTGTCTTTGACATATTCTTGAGTCATATTGATACCGATCACGGTAGTACTAACTGGTTTGTGCAGCATATAGTGGATATGGAGAGAATTTTAGTGCTCAACTTTGGAACTCACAAGGACATGGAGACATGGTAACCAGGTGGCCTCATCCGAGAAGCACGATAGAACTTTCTATGGACACTTGGCATCAGTAGTTTTGATTATCGCGACAGAGATACACTACGGTCCCAGTATGATGCATATAGAAACGGTATCAATGTGTTGCTCTCCGGTATCACTCTGTTGCGTAGTTTCATCAGTGTCGTAGTCCGTTTTGTCTATCCGGCGACCTTATTCGCAGCATAAGTTCCGTTGTTGTCCGGTGGGAAAAATGACACAAACATCATCTACACTGCTTGGGCAAAGAGAAACACTAAGATGTATAAGTTCTCCGAGTCCGCTATCGGTGCACTGCGAGTAATAGACGGTTCTCTCCAGTTCAGAGGAACACGGCCACAAGACATCGCATATCACGAACTGCTGAATGTCATCTGCTGGAAGTGTAGAAACACTACGAAGATTTCTCTTCCGAGTGACGGTATACCGCTGCTCGCTGTAACGGATGTGTTTTCCGTCGGTGAAGTGTTTTTGCGGTATAGAATTCTTCCATTCTCTGACGCTGAGCATAAGAATGCTGCAAAAGTCATAGTAGCACAGACTGATCATATAAAGGTCGGTACTGGTGGTCATTCAACGCTATTCGTTAATCCTGATGCTGAGAGTGGTGCTTATCGGCTCCCAAAGAAGTCATCTGGGAATCCGTTCACATGCTTCTATGATGAATGCAAAAACAGTTACTGTCCTCGGAATATGACCGGCGTCAATACTAGAGTTGATGGATAACACTGTATCTAGCTTCCAAAGTTCACACTACGCTAGCGAGCAACACTGCTACTACTGAATGCATAGAAACGCAACGATGATCTGTAGCGCTACTTGCATCTTTTAGGAGTGAATCTGGCTAATCCATTGCACTATCCGGAACTATCATCTCCTAGTGGCAGATAGTAACCATATGAAACTCTTAGAAGTGTTTTCGGTAATGGTGGTCTCGCTAGTAGTCTCACTGATATTTCTCTAGTAAACGAGCTAGACTATGCCATAACACTGCTACCATAGAAGAACATTGCGGGACCACTAGCAGCACTACTGAAAAAGAAAGTCACAGTAGACAGTGATGATCTAATGATGGATGATATTGATGATACTGACGACGCTGAAAGAATCAAGTACATTGAATCCAATGCTGGTGCCCTGGTGCATTTGTATCAGCATTCACACTCACAGCAAAGAGACATAGTAGTTTTACTGTTACCCCTTCTCAGGACATGGCGGTTCGCTCTAGAACCGACTCCGGAACTGAAAAAGCTTTTCGCTATTCGGAACTACTACGAGAGCTCTATTCATGATCTAGGAATGACATTGCGCACTGCAAGTACTGTTGCAAGGACCATGGACTTTAGAGAGATCCAAGAAGATGAAGATATGGAGGACTATAGTGCTGCGATACAGCTCTTCCCAAGAGCAGCAGAAGAGGAAGCATTATCACGTGGAGCAACATAAGAACTATACTATGCTGAAATGACTGCTCTAACTGCTAAGCTGAGAGGAGAGTTACCACTACAACTCCATGATCCTCCATACGGTGCTGATTTCAGAAACACAACTCCAACACTTGAAGAATATAGGAAGAGTAGAGCTCAGAATGTTGCCAACATCAACGAGCAGATCGGTAGATAGTATCTAACTAGTGCACCGCAATGGGAAACAGCGCTAGATGACTACTTGCTGAAAGAGGCATATGAGAGATACCGCCGAGGCAGTATTGTACCCGGATAGAAGTCTTTCATCACTAGAAGTCTACTACTGTGTTTAGTGCTCATATACTACGATGATCACACAATACCGTTTCCATATGGAAGCGAGTCTCCGCTGCAGTAGTTGTGCACTAAGCTAGTAACAGAGTATCTGCAAGAAAGCAGTGACGGAAACGGTGACGGAAACGGTAATCAGAGTGAAAAAAATGTATGGAGCTTTTTCCGCTACAGTATGTGATGAGCGGATATTGCGTGGTCTTCTTTTTCCTCTTCTGCTCTGCTCTTACTGCTCCAATATTGCATCTAGCTTTATAGTGCCGGCAGTATCATTGTTTCCATCCGCTGCATGCTATAGCACTAGAAAAGTATAACTATGCGTCGGAATGCATCATCGTTTCCCCTTAACGCAAACAGAACTGAAGATCATTTTCGCAAGAATATTCGCTGCCGTTACAGCACTAGCAGTGAGGACTTATGCTCTTTATAGTTCATCAGTGTCATACTCCTCTTCAAGCGGTTCATCATAAGTGTCAAAGTAGCTTCCATCCATATGTAGCTCTTTTCCACCCTATGACTGAGACATATAGGCCACTTATACATAGTATTTCTCTCTTTCGTCTTACGGATCGTATATGAAGATACTCAAGTCCCCCTTTTCAGCACTGGGTTACAGATAAGTTTTTGGATCATCAAACCGCTTGAATACTTATGTAGTGACATTACCAGTTGCGAAAATGTCTGCATTCATCTGCGACCTCAAAGTGTCTTCCAGGAACAATGGATAGACATTTCCATATATCTTGAACTTATCTCTGATACAGGTGCCTTCGCGTGGTTCATCTCTAGCAGATATGAGCTTTAACTATTTCCTCATTTTTGTAATGAATTCTGCACCGTTTCCCATGAGAAAATCAGTGTTGCTAACTATGGTGACTCCTGGTAAGCTATCACCACCACTGAATCTCTTATTGTTCTCCTCTGAACAGCGTCCTACTAGCATACCGATAATGAATGCGAATATCGCCACTATCATTATCATCAGTGGCATCATCTGATCTTGTCTCATTCTTTCCAGTATCATTTCATAGCGAAGAACGGTATTGCTCCCTTACGGAGCAGTAAAAAACTAATGTATTCAACACATGGAAAAGAAGGGCCCACCCACCGCTCTTCTTCCCCCGCAATGGATACTGTTACTGCTATGTGTTGAGCAGTATACAGTAACGCTGTCTGTAATAGACAGTTGCAGTCATCCTTGATTCGTTCGCGCACACTCGGTGCAATCAAGGACTAACAGTATGATCGGTTACGTTGATCACACTGCCCCTCACCAGATGTTCCTACTGGTTATGGTGTTGCTCGGGCTTACTAGTGTTTCTAGTTTTCAAAGTCTGAGCTGGTTTGAAGTTTCTTGTTGGAGGACTGGGTCAGGCTACTCGTGGTGTAACGAATAGTCATCAGGTATTCTGACCATTGTTTGCTGCGTCGGGTCCTCATTACGCAGAATTGAGCTGAGCTGGTGCTACCTGAGCTGGAGCTACCTGAGCTGGTGCTACCTGAGCTGGAGCTGGCTACACTGGTGCTAGCTACACTGGTGCTACCTATGCTGGTGCTCTTATGTTCCTGAGCTCACCCCGCACAGTATTCAGCCGTCTCCTAGCATAAGTGAGTTCATTATGGACCCGATTTATATATCTAGTGCTAGCATGCAGTTCGCTAGCCTTTGTCATGAACTCGCTGCCGAACATCACCCATCTGCCCAATTCAAAGATGTGTGCCTCGGCCCGACCCGTGGCGCGTAATTGATCGTTGCGCCTGATGAGAACATTTCTTAATAAGGTGAGGAGCTCGTTTATCGCTTCTCTACCATAATAAGATCTCTTGCCGGGTATCCTAACTGCTTTCCTACCATGGTGAACTTTTTCAAGTCCGCTACCGATAGTATTCTGCAGTTAGCGCAGTGAGAAGTACTTGAAGTCGTTGCGTGACATTCTCACTGCATCCAGAATAATGGTTTGTTCTGGATGGGGATCATTAACTTGTCTTTGGAGCTGTCTGCGATGTTGCATGTGAAGGAAGCTTTAAAGAGAGTTTGAATAATACTTGCTGAATAGCCCGACGAAGATTTCTAACAAGTGAAAAAGAGGATGATCATGTTTTTAGGTACTGAATGATGCATGATGACTCGTCCAACACTACTTATACACTGCCTAAACCTAGTAGATCTTTTTTCACATTTGGTTCCGCTGTTCCGCTGTTCCGCTGTTCCGTTGTTCCGCCATGAAAAGAGCAAAAAGAGCAAAAAGAAGGGGCCCACCCACCCTATGTGTGATATACTCCTGGTCATTAATCACACCCACGCCCTCCTTCCCCGCAATTCTCATTACGGTCGCCCTTTGACTCGTTCGCGCACACTCGGTGCAATCAAAGGACTAATAGAAAGTACTCCATCATAAGTCTGTACAGTGGAGTTATAGTGTTTTTAGTCTGCTACTCTGGGGTACCGATCGGCAAATGGGCCTGGTCCTCGCAAAGTAAGCAGCTCATACTATAAAGTTATATATATATAATGTGATCATTATGATGCCTGATCACTAGCTCTAGTGTGGTTCGCTCATTATGTAGGGTGATTGAGCTCCCACTGGACATCAATGAGACGCTGTCCGGAATGGCGAATTTCCCAATCCAGCATATCAAGGAAGTAAGCCCTGGCACCGAGGTTTTTGGAGATCCAGATAAACTCCAGGGCAAATTCTCTCCACATTCCCAGCTCGTAGATATGTGTTCCTACCGTAGCTGAGACACGGAGTTCAGTCCTGCGTCTCTCAAGAACGCCTGCAAGTAGGACCATTAATTGCTCAATTCCTTCCGACCTGGTATAAACGCGGAATGAGCCGTCCTAGCATGATCTGCCGACTGATATCAGGCCTTGGTGAACTTTGGAGAGTTCGCTACCAATGCGAGCTACCAGCTGGTCGCGGTCAAGATAAACGAAGTCTTCCCTCGTCATATTGACCTTATAGAGGATCTCTGATTGATCCTGGTGATAAGTGTCACCCAATCTAACAAGTCTATTGATATCAATGACGTCGCTCATCGGTTTCAATGCTTGTGTAATAGTGAATTATACCTACTACTTGGTCCGTTGACCGTTTATCGCAAGTGAAAAAGGGGGGTATCAAGTTTTCACCTGATTGTCACTACCGGACATAGAGTCATAGAGTCATAGAGTCATAGAGTCATAGAGCAACTATGACCCAGTAGAACTTTTTTTACACTGTCTCTCCTTCTTTGCACCGCGATAGCACAATGGAGGCCATATAGTATCATCAGGGTGCTATGCCTTTAAGCTACAGTGCAGGAGACTATGATGCAGGGGACTATGATGCAGGAGACTATACTGCTGCAATCTCATCTTCCAGTTCTACTATCAGAGCATGGCATCCTGATAGAGCTATTCTGCTTCCGTTGTCGTTCTCCTTCTCCTTCTTCGCACTAGAGCCAGGACTAGATCTAGAACCGAAACCGGGCACCGACATATTTCTCTTCAGTTCTGCTAGTAGTGCCTCTATTGTCCCCAAGTCTCTCACTACTTGCAAGTGTTAGAGTTCGCGGTACTATACTGTACCGTTACTGAAGAATCCGAATAGTTCTAGTGCATCACCGTGTAGTGCTCCTCTTACCATTCTGATTGATGTTGCCGTGAATGATGCAGACTGATACAGCTTGCAGATATCATAGAGATCATTGATGAGGTCTATCATGAGACTTCTGAAATCACCACCCGAAATTCCCGTCATTCTACTAGCAATAGTGCTACCATGAGTGGTGAAGAACTCGCTGTTCCATGAGTAGATTGGTCCCATAATCTGTCTCAAGTTATTCAGTGCTTCAGCAACACTACTCGGATCAGGTGGTGGTAACTGTCTCTTCGCTACTTCCGTTATGCGGAACTGTTTCCAGAGTTCGTGAGAGAATGCGATACCGTCTACACCGAGGTTAGCAATCTTGATACCGACTTCTACTAATGGGTCGCCGTCTCTGACACCGTTCTCATTCTCCGCTTCAGTACTGGTAATATCGTTATCATTGAGTAACAGTGAGATCTTCTCTACCATACCGGCAGTTAACTATAGTGATCCGCCTCTCGGGTAACCAAACTCACTAGCAATGATGCTCATTACTTATCCCGCAATGATAGTGTGTTAGTCACTTTCATTGTAAATCAGTGCTTCATTCAGAGTCATATAGCGCAAGAATATTGACTTCATATATGGATACCAGACACCGGCTTCAGCAATGACTGCATATAGCGGATCTATCTACTGTGGTAGTCGTGATATGTTGTAGCGGTCTAGTGCAACTAGTGCCGAGCTATCATTATGTCTCCATGACCTGATGAGAGACCTCATGAGCCATACTGGATCAGCAATGACCTTAATATCATGGTTATAATCAAGACCCAGCATAGTGTATACATTGTGCTGCACATCTTACCAGGAATAGATCGGGATGGTAACGGCAGATCCACGTAAGCGTTTCTCAAGCTTTCCGCGTGACTTCCCTTCAGCTAGTTTCATTATCGCGCTGCGCAGTTCCTCATTCTTCGGTACTTTTCTCTGATCAGTGTTAGCATAGATGATACCGTCTTTTCTAGCTAGTGTGGTGCTTAAGCGGTTCTGATTATAGCTCCGAATATCGTCTTTCTTAATCGTCGCAATACTAGTGTTGCCTAATGATATCACTGATACTGGTTACAGTGTTCTTTCTGGTCTTGCGACGACTCCGTTGATGTCCATCAGTGGAAACTTATCAGGTCTCCCTTACTAGTGTCGGCGCTTCACTTCTCGCAACTCTGTTAGATACTTTTCAGTCACCATCACCATAGCATGACCTGGGTAAGACAGTTGCATTATAGTAGTATTCTTAAGTCTTTGACTCACCAGTGCTGCAGATTCACGACCGGTAACATTATGCAACTCAGCGACGATAAGACGGTCTCCACTAACATTAGATACGGCAAAGAGTACATCGGTGCAGCTTAATGTATCACTTTTTCCAATATTAGCCAGAGTCCAGTATGGGCAGCGTAATCCGACCTTGTGCACGAACATCGTCATTATCTCTTCCAAATCGGTCCTCCCGAAGCGTTTCTTACTGCTCCCATCAATCCGATTGATACCGTAGCTGAATCCAGTCATCGCAACGATATCTTTGTAGAATAAGAATGGTTATGACTGTTACGGTTACTGTCCTTAACGGTCTCTTACTAGTGCTGGCGGTGCATTCATCGCTGCTAGATTGATGATACTGAGCTGAGTAACATAGCGTCGCAAGTCACTGCATTGAATGTTGAAGTCTGATACTAGATCATCAATACTGGTAGCATTATTATGACTCATTGCCGTGATCAGTGCTACATTTGGATATGCTATCACTAGTAGTGACTATAGAATGTTGTTAGCAAGAGAGAGACCGCGCAGCACTATGAAGACATCATTCTGGTAGAGTAATGCCACATCAGCCATGTTCTTTTTGTCCTTTCCGAGAGACCTAACTCCCGGTAAGCGGACTAGTATCTCTGCAGTGAGTCTAAAAAGATCTCCACGTCTATAGTGCCGTGCATCGGCAGCAGAACCGTATTCTGCCATCTATGCTCTCTCCAATGTTTCCACTAGTAGTGCTAACTGCGGAGTATCATCCATATCAGCATCTGAAAGGACGGAGAGGAGATTCAACACAGTGGTCATATATTCCCTATCCAGGAAACAGTTCTGTATCATGAGTAACGCGGTTGAGTTAGAGCTGCACTGACCGAGAGCATTAGATGTTTCAGCCTATATCACCCTAATCTTGTCCGCTTTGAAGTGCTTCTTCAAGTAACTAATGTGTTCCTTATCGCTGCGATAGTTGCTCCCAGTGAGACTAATGAACAGACTGAATGCCGCTTCAACATCGTAGTGATCATAGTGCTCATCTATCTTCCGCGAGTTGTGATAATGCTGCATATCTAGCTCTGCTTGTGGTAGTAACACTTGTTCAGCAAAGAGTCCGACTCTTCTATGGATCTTTTGCATGAAGTGAGCTATATCATATGCCATCATGGATATATCATTGACCATATATGAACCGTGGTTTGGTGGTCGTGATTACGATTACGATTACGATAGTGCTAGCCCCGCCGATTCAACAGTGACTTTCCACTATAGTGGTACTTTCTGTGCCGTGCCGTTTCTCAAGAGCAGAGACCAGAAAAGATGATCATTATTGAGCAATAGTGTGCAGTTGTTACCCTGTGGTGGATCAGCAAGTACTGCAACAATACGTGGTTAGCTACCAGTAATGACCCCCTCCTTCATGATACTGGCGAATAGCGGTTTGATAGTTCTATAGTGGAGCTCGCGGAGGACACTTATGTTGTGTTGCAGTAGTTCAGCCTTATCGGTAGCGCCGGGAGACTATAGTTAGTCAAAGAACCAGAAGCTTTTTTTTCCATTAGCATCAACGGTGTCCTCGTCCTCGCAGCGGAGACAAGAATAGAAATAATAGAGTAGTGCTAAAGCTGCCAGCAATATCGCTGCGGATAGGAAGAACATATGTTGCATTCTTTGGAGCGGTATAATACTCTGTTCCCAAAAACATGAGACATGAGTAACGCTAGTACTGGCCACAGTGCTTTTTGGGGACAGTACTCCTAGTAGCGGTCATTTACTGCATCTATAAGTGCATCCAGAGTAGTCAGTATCGCAGTCAGAATGATGATAAGTGGGACTCTTTTGTCGGCGGTGACCTCTTCAAGGATATGATCTTTGAGGTGAACTCTGGGTCCAAACTGATCCCTTAAGACTCAAAAAAACTAAGCTTTTACGATATGACGGGAGCAACTGCTGAGAACACGAGAAATGTGTATGTCATGGTCGCCACTAATGTGGATCGCAGTGCTGGATACAGTTCGTATGGGTATGAGTATCCGTTACGAGATGGATTCCGGTGGAAAAAGAGTAAAACATGCTATATACCTCTATAACATGGTGAAGATCCTTAAGTGTTACTTGCGCGTCAGTTACAGTTCCTATCAGAGAAAACCAAAGCATATATGAATAGGTGGAATGCCTTTGCAGAAGCCGATAGTAACGCACTAGTAGTAGGATTAGCGAAACAAGAACTGAGAAGTAATGGCATCAGTGGTGTTTAGTCTTATCTTTTTTCGCTGTTGACCGATTCACGAAAGCTCATTACTAAGGTGTAAGAAAGTATTGAGTCCTTGAGACCCTATCATGAACACATAAAGACTGATGCCATATATGTGAGGTCGCGCATCAAGTACTTGAACGACATTATAGCGGTGACGAATGGTCAAGAACTGTTTCTTGAAAAGAACCGCCTGCCCATGTATCAGGAACCGACGGAAAAGGAATATACGAGAGACTACGAAACAATCAAGAGACTACTTAGGGATCTGACTACTAGTACCGAAAAGCTTGAAAGCACGCAACAGAGATATGATGCTGAGTATCGTGCTCTGGTTAGAAGCACTAGAGAGAACTAAAAAAAGATGGATGATGCAACTGCTAGTGCTCCCATACCGAAACAATACGATGATGGGGCATTGAACACATGGACCCAATTCAACAAGAAAATTCTGGATAATACTATGTTCTGCCTGATTGCATCATATGTCCCCACCACTTAAGGTGCCCTGGAAGTCACCCCTAATGGATTCTGGCGGATGGTGGTGATGCATTCATTGCTCGGCTATAACAATGGGGACCATAAGTATAAGCCACTGACAGTTCCAGAAACACCGAATGGAGACGGGAAGAGCTTAAATGGTAACTATGTGGATATCAGCACTATGAGATCCATTGATACGGATTCTATCAAGACGGCACTGACCACCGGTCTCAATGACATGATACCGCAACCCATTTTCTGAAAATGCTTGGAATGACATACTCTCAAGAGTAGCACAACTCTTCTTCTTTTTCGTCGCTGTAACTAGTATCACGCATGAAATGTATGAGACTTGCTACAATGATCCCACTAATAGAGATCACGACAGAGAAAAATCCGTGATAGTGACTGCAGCATCCGTGATAGTGATAGCGGCGTTTATGATACTGATAGTGTCAGTGATTGCTGCCTGCATGTGCAAGAGAAAAACGAGAGAATTCCTCGGAGCAGATGGTCAAGGAGTCTTCTTAACGATATCATCCGATACGTTGTTCCCAGATTGGAGCCGACAAGATGCTAGTAAAACCATCATCGCCAAGATCATCAACTATAACAAGCAGAACGGTCCTGAAAAACAATACAATATCATATGCTTCCCGTCATTGAGCATTACTATGACTGACCGCGACAATGAGTCCGATATGGAACTTGAAAGCATCCCGCGTGAGTTTGAACAGTAACGATTGGCAGCATATTAGAGAGCGAGAATGGATAAAGATGCAATGGATGGTGTGATGGATGCACTGTTTTTCTCTTTCATAAGCAAAGAGATCCATTCTCGTAGTACTCTACTTCCATATCGCGTATAGTTCGGTGAGACTAAGTTCGTTGAACACGATAGGACACAATCACACAGCGACTTCCTTGAGCAGCAGATGAAAGACCTCAGAGTGGCAGCATTATCCTAGATCGGCGATGTCGGTGCTAAGATGGAGATGCACTAAGATGTCATCATTGCAAAGATAGCTAGAGAAAGAGAGTTGGATAGTTAATCTGGTGTTGAAGTTGATAATCTTTATGGGAAACTGCTCCACGCTAAGGAGATCCTGAAAAATCCCTCTATAAAGGCAGCAGCTCGCAAAGCAACAGAAGAAGAGATCAAACACATCAAGAATAGCACAGATTGGGCTACGAAACAATAGAACAGACATTCCAGCTTGAGAAAGCACTATGAAGATACTCTATAAGAGACCATGCGGACCATAGCGGACCTAAAAAATGGTAATCTGATTGCTAACAACGGAATGGATCCTGAGGGAACATTAGTGTGTCTGTTTGCAATGATTGTTTCACCTTCACCTTCAAAGAATGGATCATATAACTGCTCGTGGTAACTCTCCATTCTAGACGGAGACATCGTTTACATGTATGATGTGGGATACCGTCCAGCTCCTGATAGAATGACGCCGTTCATAAAAACTCCCATCCTGAGACAACACAATAGAGACAATATACTCAAGCATTGTGCCCATGTTATGCTGGAAAACATGTAGAATGCGATAGGGAGACCGAACTTTGAAGAATTCGGTCACATATTCCATCCATCTTACCAAGAACTTGATGCGATGTGATAGAGTCGGGCACTGTAATCGTTGCCAGCTATTCTTCTTTTTCGTCGCATCAACTATCGTCCCACTGAAAATGCAAACCGAAAACAGATCTACATGTTACAATGATAGTCCCGGATCACGGATTACAATGATCTCCATAGTGATATTCATACTCATAATGGTGGCACTGATTGCAGCATGTAGTTGCGAACGAAAAACAGATGAATTCCTCGGAGTAGACGAATAGGGAGTAACGCTAGCCATATCATCAGACTCCAAAGCACTGTATACGGAAGATACAATGAAGGGGACCATTCTATCGGATATACTGCGGGCATATAGTCCCCATCAGATACCGTATAATGTCGTCTGTTTTTCATCGCTTCATATTGACATGCCCTATGAATCCTAGATCCATGATAAACAAGTGGAGAATCATAAGGAGGTGGGAGGACTTGATAGTTACTTGCAAATGAGGAATAGTGAAGATCCGAACACTGAGAATGAATGGCTTCTCCGGGGAACAAAAGACTATATAGTACCGATTCTGATGCAAATACTTAGATAACTGGGTCTCTAAGGGTCACCAATGATGCTGACTTTCAGTAGAGCAACTATCACGAGGACTAATCATGGGAAAGACGACCACTACATCTATGTGAAAGATAATACTAGGCTGCAGGATGAGTTCCATGAACAGAGAGCACAACTACGCTACAGAGCTATGATGCAAATAGATGACTTGTCTAGGAAACAAAGTATGCATAAGAGTGTGCTAGAGGGGCGCATTCAGCACAACGAATAACGAATAGTAGAGCTGGGACGAAATATTGGACTGCTGAAGTCTGAACTCACTGCTTCTTTGGCGAAAGCACCGAGTTTTTGGGAACGGTTAATGGGAAAAAAGGACAAAGAACTGGCTCTTATTGAGGAAAAAATCAGGAATATGAGGAGTCAAGTGATGAATATGGAGGAGTAACTAGCGACATGGAAGCCAGCAGTGGAAGCAACTAATGGAATCATTAATGAACTCGGTGGATAATTCCATCAAAGATAACGCGTAGAAACCATATGGAGTCTCGGTGGTGATAAGGAGTAGGGCATTCAGAATCCTAGTGAGACATTAGTATGTATGTTTGCGATGCAAGCCGTCGGCGACAGACTAGGTGAATATCATTATAGATGGCATCTCTATATCATGGATGGAGACATTCTACACATGTATGATATCGGATAGCGCAGTGCTAACATACCGTTCATACCGTTCATACAACAGAGACTTAACGGTAAGAAGGGTCACAATATGGACGGAATAATGAAGAGTTTTATCAAGCAGAGATCTGATAGCATCCTCTACGCACTCCGTAACTCGGTTTTCATCAATAAGAGCAACTACTAACAGTAATACGGTCCGTCATATACCATGATTGACCCAAAATCACTATGATGAGGTCCTCTTCTTTTTGTCATCGCGAGTAGTGTGACCACTGAAATACCTAGAACTGATACTAGTTGTGGATATACTCTGGTGCTACTTATACCGAGGAAGCATGAAAGAGTTCATCACTGCAACGACGGTAACAAAGTATTCCAGTAACACCGTGACAGATAGTATCATGATGAGAATCAATGAAAAAAAGACTTATGACGTGGTCTGCTTCTCTTCGCTAAACACTGCTGCATATGAGCATCATACACTGCTCTTTAAAGATGATAGTCATGGAATAGACCGACTCAAGTATAACACTGTCAGACTAGTTGCAGAATCTCAATAGAATCATTATCACTCTAATGCGGAACAGAAGAGGCTGCTTTTGAAGAAGCTCTCCGAATAGGAACACTTGTTAGCTTTCAACGAGCAAGAGAAGCAAGCTAGCTGGAGCACTATACTGCCATTATCATCTTTTTCATATCGTTGATACCTCATTATGAGGCATAATCATGCAGTCATCCAAGATACTCTATATAGTCCCCTTTGCACAGCGCTACTTTCTAGTGTCGTCATCGCAGCATATGATCATGTCCGCATCGTAACAATAGTATCGTAGTGTTGCACATCAGTACTACGGAATCAATACTATATATGACTTCCAATATAGTGATGCACTATAGCTGCCATAGCACGGATCAGACAAGATAGTTGCAATAGTTAGTGACAATGACTAGTGCACGGCGTTACTGGTCAATAAACGCGACATTTGATGTTGCTACTATTCTTCTCTTTTTCTGTTCTTGGAGTCGTGGAGTCATGAGTCGTGAAGTCTCAAAGTCTGGATCAACATTTTTTCATCGTTGAGTCCCGGTAGCAAGAGTATTACAACTATGGAATCCAAAAGTATTGTGCACTTCGCTTACACTCCTAAGAAACTTGTACAGTTCAGCATTTTTAACGGCAGCAGTGTGAAATTCGTAGCACGCGATACAGCTGCACCAAAGTAGTGGGCAACATTCAGTGCTAAATCCAAGAAGTCTAAAAGTGGCAAGTGAGCACAGAGTAGCAAGATTTCCGTTCTTCTTTTTCGCAGTGTCATACAGTGCTCCATCGGTGTCATAGACCTGATGCAAAAAGAGATATAGTAACCGCTGCAATCAGTGTTACGGTTGTTCATCTCCAGCGATACCGACTTCTAGAGTCAGTACTGCTATCTGCTACTACATGGTAGCAATTAGAGCTAGTAGTTGTTACTATTGGGTCTACTATTACTCTAACTGTTACTGTAGTGCA